>BNJS01003690.1_pt1 | contig 149049 bp, 234 predicted proteins | sample 8540461 | NCBI WGS metagenome assembly BNJS01 (sample SAMD00202454, study PRJDB9452) | human saliva metagenome | isolation source: human saliva | place: Japan | reverse complement strand
GTAAATTGGTTGAATGATAAATAGAGTTTAGGAAAAAGATAGATTTTATTAGATTTTTGTTGTTTTATGCGAAGAGGAAATAATATTTATAGGATCTCTAGAAATATTATGAAACAAAAAAATAATTGTCAAAAATTCCAAAAATATAGTACAATTATGAGGCGGAGGGAGAAAATGCACATGTTAAAAAAATTTGGGAGATAATTATTTTATTCATTACAACTATAGATTATCTGATAAAGATAATAAAATGGATTATCAAAATGATTAGGAGGTTTAAAGGGAATAATTCCCTGACTCCTCCCTTCTATTTAATCAAAGGAGAGTGCTGAATATGGAATGGATTAGGGTAGCAACGATTATATTATGTATTGTAAAAAAACAATAGAATTTAGTTATCGATTTTTAAAGTGGATAAAAAAATAAGAGCAGTAACGCTCTTATTTTTTTCACACATGTTTTTTTATTTGGTAATTAATTATAAAAATATTTTTTTGCAGAAATGTCAATAGACAAATTATTTTTTTTAAAAGATATTAAATAAAAAAATTTATAAATACTGAAAAAAATGGAGGAGAAAAAAACAATGATTAAGGAATATAATCCTAATGAAATTGAGAAAAAAATGGCAAGACAAATGGGCTGAAAAAAAGATGTTTTTTTAAGTCTGAAAAATAAAGCCGATGGGAAAGAGAATTATTATGTGCTTGAGATGTTTGCATATCCGTCAGGGAAATTGCATGTTGGGCATTTGAGAAATTATGCGATTGGTGATGCGATTGCTAGATATAAGAAAATGAAAGGGTTTAATGTGTTGCATCCATTTGGATGGGATAGTTTTGGGTTACCTGCGGAAAAATGCGATGATTGATCATGGGGCTCATCCTGGAAAAATGGACTAAAGCGAACATTGACAATATGAGAAGACAGTTGAAACTTATGGGTCTTTCTTATGATTGGGATAGAGAACTTAGCACTTACACTCCAGAGTATTACAAATGGAATCAAAAATTCTTTATTGAAATGTATAAAAAAGGATTGGTTTATAAGAAAAAATCTTTTGTAAACTGGTGTCCTGATTGTAATACGGTTTTGGCGAATGAACAAGTTGAAGATGGGAAATGCTGGAGACACAGTAAAACTGATGTTATTCAAAAGGAATTGTCGCAATGGTATTTTAAAATAACTGATTATGCTGAAGAATTGCTGCAAGGGCATGAAGAACTTAGAGGACATTGGCCTGAACAAGTTTTAACTATGCAAAAAAACTGGATTGGAAAATCAACTGGATCTGAAGTTGACTTTATTTTAGATTACAAATTTGAAAATAATGGACATACGCATTTGAAATTGAATGACAAGGGAGAAGTTGTAATTTCTGTGTTTACAACAAGACCTGATACACTTTATGGAGTTACTTATGCAACTGTTGCACCTGAACATCCATTAGTTGAGGAAGTTATTTTAAAGGAAAATCCTAGTATTAGAGAAAAAGTTGAAGCAATGAGAAATGAAGATAAAATCGCTCGTACAGCGGAAGATAAGGAAAAAGAAGGAGTATTTTCTGGACTTTATGTGATTAATCCTGTAAATGGTGAAAAAGTGCAGTTGTGGGTTGCAAATTATGTGTTGATGGATTATGGGACAGGAGCTGTTATGGCGGTACCTGCACATGATGAAAGAGATTTTCAATTTGCTAAGAAATATAACTTGGATTTGAAAATTGTTGTAAATCCTGTTGACAAAAATGGAAATTTAGAAGAAGTTTCTGTTGAAAAATTGGAAAATGCTTTAACAGTTCCAGGAGTATTAGTGAATTCAGAAGAATTTAACGGATTAAATAGTAATGAAGCAAAAGAGAAAATTACTGAAAAATTGGAAAAAATTGGGCTTGGTAAGAAAACGGTAAATTATAGACTTCATGATTGGTTGATTAGTAGACAAAGATATTGGGGAACTCCGATTCCTGTAATTTATGATGAAGATGGGAATATTTACTTGGAAGAAGAAGAAAACTTGCCTGTGCAACTTCCTACTGATATTGAATTTAATGGGAAAGGAAATCCGCTTGAAACTTCGGAAGAGTTTAAGGATGTGATTTTGCCAAATGGGAAAAAAGGTAGAAGAGAAACTGATACGATGGATACTTTCGTTGACTCGTCTTGGTACTATTTGAGATATTTGGATTCTCATAATGCGGATAAGCCATTTGAAAAAGCGGACGCAGATGCTTGGACACCTGTAAATCAATATATTGGTGGAATTGAACATGCGGTAATGCATTTGCTTTATGCGAGATTTTTCCATAAATCACTTAGAGATTTGGGATATGTTGATACAAATGAGCCGTTTAAAAAATTGTTGACGCAAGGAATGGTTTTAGGGCCTTCATTCTATTCGCAAAATGAGAGAAGATACTTATTCCCAAGAGAAGCTGAATTTAAAGATGGAAAAGCGTTCTCGATTGAAACAGGGGAAGAATTAGTTACAAAAGTAGAAAAAATGAGTAAATCAAAAAATAATGGAGTTGACCCTGAAGAAATCGTGAAAGAATATGGAGCTGACTCTTCAAGAGTGTTTACATTATTTGCTGCACCGCCTGAAAAAGAATTGGAATGGAACATGAATGGGCTTGCAGGGGCATACAGATTTATAAACAGATTGTATTTGTTAGTTTCTGGAACTGCAGAATTTTCTAACCATAATGCGAAATCAGCAAATCACTATGGAGTTGAATTAAAAAATAGAAATCCAAAAGATGAAGAAATTCAAAAGAAATTGCATCAAACAGTTAAAAAAGTTACAGAAAGCATCGAAGATGATTTCCACTTCAATACCGCAATTGCAGCTGTTATGGAATTGTTAAACGACATGACGACTTACAAGCAAGAAGTAATTGATAAAGACAATATATCTTCAGAAAGCAAAAAAATCTGGCGTGAAGTATTGGAAAAAACAATCTTGTTAATCGCACCATTTGCACCACATGTAGCTGATGAATTGTGGGCTTATTTAGGAAATAAAACATTCACTTTTTGAAGAAGAATGGCCAAAATATGACGAAGAATTGACAAAAGATCATACTTTCAATTTGGTAATCCAAGTAAACGGAAAAAGTTAGAGACATGGTTTCAGCTCAAATTGGTATTTCAAAAGATAACGCTGAAAAACTTGCGTTTGAATCAGAAAAAGCTAAGAAATTTATTGATGGAAAAGAAGTTGTGAAAGTGATTGTTGTACCAAATAAATTGGTTAATGTTGTTGTAAAAAGGGTAAATAATTTTTTTATAAAAAGTGGGGGAATTTTTGAAAAAAATTAAAAAAATCTCAATGGATATTTTGTTTGAAAAAAATAGAAGAAAATAAAGAAGTATTTATTAGATTACGTGATAAATTGAGAATAAGAGGCGATATTAAAATGACAAGAATAGCAGTGACTGGAGTGACAGGACATTTAGGTGGAATTGTTTCAAAATTATGTAAGAAAAATGGAATAGAAGTTAGAAACTTGGCTAGAAATAAAGAAAAAGGCTGAAAAAAATGGGGTTTTTCTAATGTTTTTAAGTCAAGTTATGATAAATCAGAAGAAACTGTGAAAGCGCTAGAGGGAATTGATGTTCTTTTTATGGTGTCTGGTTCGGAAAATCCTAACCGTGTTCAGCAACATAAGGATTTTATTGATGCGGCTAAAATGGCAAAAGTTTCGCACATTGTGTATCTTTCGTTTTACAATGCTTCAAAAAATTCTGTATTTACATTGGGAAGAGATCATTATGCAACTGAAGAGTATATTAAAGAAAAAAAGGGTTTAAATATACATTTTTTTGAGAGATAATTTTTTTATGCGGATTTCTTTGTGGACATGTGTAGAGAATATGGAGAAATAAAAAGGACCTGCAGGGGAATGGGAAAGTCTCTGTTGTAGTTCGTTCAGATGTTTCGGAAGTTGTTGCTAAAATTTTGGAAAATCCAAAAAAATGGGAAAATCAAACTTTGAATATGACAGGGCCTGAAGAACTTACAATGAATGAAATTGTAAAAATTGTGAGCGAATATTTTTGGAAAAGAAATTAAGTATATTGATGAAACTGTGGAAGAAGCTTACGAAAGTCGTAAAAATTTGGAAGGCTGAGCAATGGGAATATGATTCTTGGGTTTCGACTTATACTGCAATCGCTCAAGGTGAACAATCTGGGATTTCTAATGACATTGAGAAAGTTTTAGGGCGTAAAAGCTACTTCGCTTTTTGGAATATTTGGAAAAATTATAAGGGAAATATGAAATTATTTAATGAATTTAACAAGGGGTTCTTGACTCTTTGTTATAGAATAAATATTTTTTTGACAAAAATAAAGAGTCGGCATTGAAGCTGGCTTTTTATTATATTATAAAATTTATTTTATAATATTAAATAAAAGAAAGAAATTATATTTTTATATTATTTTTCTAATAGAGTATTTTAATCTCTTGCAAAAGAAATTTATAACCAATTTGTAGTTTAAATGGGAATAATTTAGGGTAAAAAAATTATGGAAGAAAAAAATTATGGAAGGAGAAAAAATGACATTACAGCAGTTAAAAATATGTAGTTACAGTCGCTGAAAAAGGGACATTGAGTGATGCTTTGCAAAAAGAGCTTTTTTTGTTTCTCAACCAGCACTGACTAAAAGCTATAAAAAGAATTGGAAGATGAAATGAATGTATCAATTTTTAACAGAACAAATAAGGGAGTGATTGTTTCTCTTGAGGGAGATAGATTTTTGGGGTATGCAAGGCAGGTTTTGGAGCAGACAGATTTATTGGAGGAAGAGTATAAGAAAGGGAATAAGATAACTCGGCATTTTTCAGTATCTACACAGCATTATTCGTTTGCGGTGAATGCTTTTGTGGATGTGATTAAAAAAAGTTTGGGGAAAAATAAATATGATTTTACGCTTAGGGAAACTCAGACTAATGAAATTATTGAAGATGTGAGCAAGAGAAAAAGTGAAATTGGGATTTTGTATACTTCAGGGCAAATAAAACTGTGATTGAGAAAATGATAAAAAAAGAAATAATTTGAAATTTATTGAATTATTTACTGCAAAGCCACATGTTTTTTTATTAGTTTCAATCATCCTTTGGCAAAAAAAGAAAGCATTAGTCTTGAAGATTTGAAGGAATATCCATATTTGTCGTTTGAGCAGGGGATTACAATTCATTTTATTTTTTTCGGAAGAAATACTTAGCACGATTGACAGGGATAAAAAAATATAAAAAGTTAGGGACAGGGCGACTTTGTTTAATTTGGCAGTTGGACTTAATGGGTATACTGTGAGTACAGGGATAATCAGTAAAGAGTTGAATGGAGAAAAATATTATTGCAAGACCGCTGGAAGTTGATGAGTATATGAAAGTGGGGATTATAATGCAGAAAAAAATATTGAACTTAGTGTTTATGGGAAAGTTTATGTTGAGGCTTTGAAGGAGCATTTGAAATATACGGAAATTTTTGTAAAGTTTATAAAAAAATTATTTTGAGATATTATTGAAAAAAACTGAAATAAAAAAAGAAATAAAAAAAGACTGGATTAGAATTGTAAATTTTAGTGCAGTTTTTTTTATAAAAAATGATATAAATAAAAAGTTATAGCAAACCAAAAAAATAAATATATTTTACAGAAATAATATATTTGTATATAATAATTTTATCAAAAATAATTAGAAATATTACTAGTGTAACAAATAGATAAAGGAGATAAATTATGAAAACGGCGATTATTGGATACCCTAGAATTGGGGAGGATAGAGAATTAAAATTTGCGATAGAAAAAAATATTGGAGAAATGAAATTACAGAGAATGAACTTTTGGAAATAGCGGAAAAAGCTTAGAAAAGACCAGTGGTTAAAAACAGAAGGAAGAAAAAAATTTCATTTATTCCGGGAAATACATTTTCATTTTATGATGGAATACTGGATACAATAATTTTTATTGAATGCGATTCCAAAAACATTATAAAGATTTAGGATTGAATGAACTGAATACATATTTTTGCAATTGCGAGAGGTTATCAAGGGGAAAAAAGGAGATGTAAAAGCTCTTTCGATGAGAAAATGGTACAATACCAATTATCATTATATGGTTCCTGAACTAGATGATTATGCAGAGATTAAATTAAATGCAGATAAGATATTTAATGAACTTGAGGAAGCTAAAAAAATTAGGAGTGAACACTCATCCGTCAGTAATTGGACCATTTACATTTTATAAATTGGCTAAAAACAACTGGAAATAAAGAGAAAAAAAGAATATTTAACTGATATTGTAAATGTTTATGTGGAATTGCTGAAAAAAATGTAATGAAAAAAATATCGATTGGATTCAAATTGAAGAACCGCAATTAGTAACAGATCAGACAGAGGAAGATATAAAATTGTTTGAAGAAATTTATACAGAAATTTTGAAGAATAAGAAAGATGTAAAAAGTATTGCTTCAAACATATTTTGGAGATGTGAGAGATTGCTACAAGACAATAACAAAACTTGATTTTTGATGGGATAGGTCTTGATTTTGCTGAAGGAAGACAAACTGAGAAATTAATAACTGAAAAGGGATTTCCAAAAGATAAAAATATTATTTGCAGGAATTGTAAATGGGAAAAAAATATTTGGAAATGTGACTATAAAAAGTTTTTAAATATATTGAATAATTTAAAAAGGAAAAAGTTGAAAAATATAGTAATAACGACATCTTGTTCACTGCTTCATGTGCCTTATACTTTGAGAAATGAAAAAAATTATCAGAAAAATATATTAAGACATTTCTCGTTTGCTGAGGAAAAATTATCAGAATTAAAAAGAGTTGGGAGAATTGAGTCAAGTTCTTTGGGAAAAATTTGATGGAAAAAAAGTACAGGAAAAATGAATTTTATGTAAAAAAACCAAAAAAATTATAACTTCTGAAAAAGGAATGGAAGATAAGGAAGTTAGAGATACGGTTAAAAAAATTGAAAGATAGTGATTTTGTAAGAGAGGGAGCAAGAAAGGAAAGACAGAAAATTCAAAGGGAAGAGTTGAACATCCCTTTTACTTGCAACAACTACAATAGGTTCTTTTCCACAAACAAAGGAAGTGAAGCTAAATAGAAGCAAATTTAGAAAAGGTGAAATTAGCAAAGAAGAATATGATAAAAATGTATTTAACTTCATAAAAGAATGTATTGAATTGCAGGAAAAAATTGGACTTGATGTGCTTGTGCATGGAGAGTATGAAAGAAATGACATGGTTGAATTTTTTGGAGAAAATCTGGCAGGATATATATTTACAGAAAAAGCGTGGGTTCAGTCTTATGGAACAAGATGTGTAAAACCGCCAATAATTTTTGGAGATGTGAAAAGAACAAAACCAATTTCAGTTCTATATTCTGAATATGCTCAAAAATTAACTGAAAAACCTGTTAAAGGAATGCTTACAGGGCCTGTAACAATACTGAACTGGTCATTCCCAAGAGAAGATGTATCATTAAGCGAAATGGCATTTCAAATTGGACTTGCCATACGAGAAGAAGTATTGGATTTAGAAAAAGCAGGAATAAAAATAATTCAGATAGATGAAGCCGCACTTAGGGAAAAATTACCGTTAAGAAAAGAAGATTGGCATAAAGAATACCTTGATTGGGGATTGAAGGCATTTAGACTTTGCCATAGCGGAGTAAAAGTTGATACGCAGATTCATACACATATGTGCTATAGCCAATTTGAAGATATAATAAAAGACATTGACAATATGGATGCCGATATTATAACATTTGAAGCTTCAAGATCAAAATTGACAATTCTTGATTTCCTAAAAGAAAATAACTTTGAAACAGAAGTAGGTCCTGGAGTTTATGATATTCATTCTCCTAGAGTACCTTCAGTTGAAGAAATTGTAGCAGACTTTTAGAAATAATGGTTAAAAATTGGAAAAAGAAAAAAATTATGGGTAAATCCTGATTGCGGATTAAAGACAAGAGGAATTACAGAAACTGTAAAAAGTTTGGAAAAATCTTGTTGAAGCTACAAGAATTGTGAAAAAGTAGATTATAGAAATATTATTAAAAATAAAAAAATGTAAAAAAATATAATAAATTTATAAATAAATAATAACTAAAGGAGTTGATAAATATGTGTACAATAAATGCACCTCATAGACATGATACAGTAGGAAGCTTTTTAAGACCTGAAAGATTGAAAAAGGCTAGAAATGATTTTGAAAAAGGAAAAATTGACAGGGAAGAATTGACAAAAATTGAGAATGAAGAAATTAAAAAAATTGTGGATAAGCAAATTGAACTTGGATATACAAGTGTTACTGATGGAGAGTTTAGACGAAGTTACTGGCATTTGGACTTTTTCTGGGGATTTAATGGAATTGGGCATATTCACGCTGATAAGGGATATGAATTTAATGGAGTTGTAACTCGTGATGATACTGCGATTGTTACTGGAAAAATTAGTGGGGAAAATCATCCGTTTGTAAAGCATTTTATATTTTTGCGAGATTTGATAAAAGATAAAAAAGGTGTGGAAGCTAGATTTACGATACCAGCTCCAGCACAGTTTTATGCGGAATTAGTAAGGGAAGATAAGCATGTTGAGGCACTTCTTAAAGTTTATCCTGATTTTAAAGGATTAGAAGATGATATTGTAAATGCTTACAAAACAGTAATAAATGATTTGTATAATGAAGGGCTTAGAACTTTGCAGATTGATGACTGTACTTGGGGATGTCTTGTTGATGACAACTTTATTGCTTCATTTATTGAAAAAAAGTGACAGGGATAAGGAAGTTATTAGGCATGAATTTGCAGAAAGATTTTTAAAATATAAATAATAGGGTATTTCAAAAATAATCAAGAAGATTTGGTAATTAATACGCATGTTTGCCGTGGAAATTATGCTTCGACTTGGTTTGGACAAGGTGGATATGACAAAATTGCTGATGAACTTTTTGGAAAAGAAGATGTGAACGCTTATTATTTGGAATTTGATACCGAAAGAGCTGGAACTTTTGAATCACTTGCAAAAAGTTTCTGGGGATAAAAAAAGTTGTATTGGGGCTTATAACTTCTAAAAAAATCCGACTTTAGAGGAAAAAGAAACTGTAATCGCTCGTATAAAAAGAGGCTTCAAAATATGTTCCGCTAGATAGACTTTATTTAAGTCCACAGTGTGGATTTGCTTCAACAGAGGAGGAAATCATCTTACAGAAGAACAGCAATGGGCAAAACTTAGATTTATTAAGGAAGTTGCTGATGAAGTATGGGGAGAAAAAAATAATAAAAAGAAAATTATTTAGAAAAAGTGTGCTATTTGTCACACTTTTTTTAGTGAAAATATGATAAAAATAATTTTGTTAATCAAAAATATTTTTGTTTGATAAAAAAAGAAAATAAGGAGTCAAAAAAATGAAAGAGGAATTTAAGAGCAAGTATAATTTGAGTGGAAAAAAACTGTAATAGGAGATGTTATTAAGAAATATCCTTATATTAAGGAATATATGCCGATGATTTCTCCAGAATACAAAAAACTTCTGGATCCTGTTCAATATATGATGATGTCTAGAATAGCAAATCTTAATATGATAGCAGAACGTGGGGGAATTGGAACTTGATTATCTGATTATGCTGATGGAAGCTAAGATTGATGAAGAAGAAAATAAAAAGAAATAAATTTTTTTAAAAATAAGAAAGCATCTGTTTTGATGAAAATCATTCAGATGTTTTTAAAAAAATGGTGCAGTGACGGGAGTCGAACCCGTACGGCTACTGCCACTACCCTCTGAAAATAGCATGTCTACCAATTCCATCACACTCGCATAGAATATTAAATTTTTATAAATATTATTATAATGGTGCGAATGACGGGACTTGAACCCGTACGACCAGGAGTCACTACCCCCTCAAGATAGCGTGTCTACCAGTTCCACCACACTCGCATATAAAAAAATCTTTTAATTTAAATTATTGAACTCTAAAAAGCATTATACATTCAAAAATTTAAAAATGTCAATTAATATTTAAAAATGGAAATTATAAATTAAAAAAACGAGTAAAAAAATTTGATTTTGTGCTACAATATGGATATGAAATAAATTTAAAAAAAGTTTTTGAAGGAGATGAATATGGAGAAAGCTGAAACGTTAATAGAAATTAACAATCTTATTACGAGTTTTCGGATAAAAGATGAATATTTTCCAGCTGTTGACAATGTTTCATTGAAACTTGGAAGAAATGAAATACTGGCAATAGTGGGAGAATCGGGATGTGGGAAAAGTACACTTGCTACTTCCATTATTGGACTTCATAATCCGAATAACACTAAGCTGGAGGGAGAAATAAATTTTGAAGGTAGAAATCTTTTGAAAATTGGGGAGGAGGAATATAACAAGATTCGTGGGAATAAAATTGGGATGATATTTCAGGATCCATTGTCGGCTCTTAATCCGCTTATGAGGATTGGAGATCAGATTGAAGAGGGGATGATTTATCATACTAAACTATCTAAAAAGGAAAGGGAAGAACGTGTACTTGAACTGCTAAATCACGTTGGAATAAAAAATGCTGAACGTATAGCAAGACAATTTCCACATGAATTATCGGGAGGAATGCGGCAAAGGGTTATAATTGCAATAGCGCTTTCATGTAAGCCTGAAGTTATTATAGCTGATGAGCCAACAACGGCACTAGATGTTACAATTCAGGCACAGATACTGGATTTGCTAAAAACTTTGCAAAGTGAGATAAATGCTGGGATTATATTAATTACTCATGATCTGGGTGTAGTTGCAGAAATGGCAGACAGAGTGGCGGTTATGTATGCTGGAGAAATTGTAGAAATTGCCAATGTGAAAGAATTGTTTGACAATCCAAAGCATCCTTATACAAGATCACTTTTAAGTTCAATTCCACAGCTTGACAGTGAACACGAAAAGTTGCATGTAATTAAGGGGAATTGTTCCATCAATAACTAAGATGGAGAGAACAGGTCACCGATTTTCTAAAAGAATCCCTTGGATAAAGGAAAATGAACATGAAAAAATCCAAAAGTCGCATGAAATTGAGCCAGAACATTTTGTAAGATGTACTTGCTGGAAAAAAATTTTCATTTTGAAAAGTAAATTTTAAAAAAATTTAGAGAGGAAAAAAATAGAAATATGAGTTTTATTGAAGTAAAAAGACTTAAAAGTTCATTATCCTATTCGTGGAGGATTTTTAATAAGATAATTGATTATGTTTATGCTGTAGATGGAGTCAGTTTTACTATTGAAAAAGGAAAGACTTATGGACTTGTGGGAGAATCGGGATCTGGAAAGTCTACAATTGGAAAGGCGATAATTGGGCTGGAAAAAAATAAAAAGCGGAAAGATTATTTATGAGGGAAGGAAATTGACAGAAAAATTTAGAAATAGAAGAAGTGAATATAATAGAAATGTGCAAATGATATTTCAAGATTCGTTATCCAGCTTAAATCCTAAAAAGAGTAATTGATTTAATTTCAGAACCTTTGAGAAATTTTTGAAAATTTGACGCCAGATGAAGAAAAAGGAAAGTATCGGAACTGCTGGAAATTGTAGGAATGAACAGAGAAGATATTTTTAAATATCCACATGAATTTTCTGGCGGGCAGAGGCAGAGGCTGGGAATTGCACGAGCTGTTGCAACAAAGCCTAAGCTGATTATTGCGGATGAGCCTGTGTCAGCACTTGATTTGTCAGTTCAGGCACAAGTTTTTGAATTATATGAAGGACATTCAGGAGCAGTTTGGGCTTAGTTATCTTTTTATTTCTCACGATTTGGGAGTTGTAAAAGCATATGTGTGACTACATGTTTATAATGTACCACGGAAGATTTGTGGAAACAGGAGAGAAAAAATGATATTTACAAAAATCCTGAACATTTTTATACAAAAGCGGCTAATTGCGACGATTCCAGAAATACATCCAGAAAAAAACGGACAGAAAAATAAAAAGAAGACGGCTAGAAATTGAAAGGGAATATTTAGCAAATGAAAAATATTATGATGAAAAATGGACGTGTCTTTGATCTGAAAAAAATTGACAGATACACATTTTGTTGCTTTTAAAGATAAAAAAATTTGAAAAATAATGGAAATAGTGAAAAAGGAGGCAAATAATCAATGTGGAAAAACAGTTTTAAGAAGAATACTTGTTATGATACCGCAATTATTCATACTTAGTGTATTAATCTTCATTTTGGCAAAACTTATGCCAGGAGATCCGTTTACTGGGCTAATTACACCGCAAACTGATCCTGCGGCACTTGAAGAATTGCGAAGAAAGGCAGGGTTGCTCGATCCTTGGCATATTCAGTATGTAAGATGGCTAAAAAAATGCTTTTTCCGGTAACTTGGGAATGAGCTATACTTATAACGTTCCTGTAAAGACGCTTATTGGAGAACGTGCAGTAAATACTTTTATTTTGTCGCTGCTTAGCCTTATTCTGACATATTGCATTGCAATACCGCTTGGAATGCTTGCTGGACGTTATCAAAACTCAATGCTTGATAAATGTGTTACATTTTATAACTATGTGAGCTATGCGATACCGACTTTTGTGCTTTCGCTTATAATGATCTGGTTTTTTGGATATACGCTTGGGTGGTTTCCGACAACTGGTTCAGTGACAGCTGGGCTTCATACTGGAACTTTTGGTCAGATTCTTGACAGGATTTATCATATAATATTGCCTGCAATTACGTATGCATTGCTGGGAACAACTTGGATTGTGCAGTATTTGAGAAATGAAGTGATTGATGCTAAGAATTTGGATTATGTAAAAACGGCGAAAAGTAAGGGAGTTCCTGAAAATAAGGTTTATTCTAAACATATTTTTAGAAATTCAATTTTACCGATTGCAGCGTTTTTTGGTTATTCGATAACAGGACTTCTGGGAGGTTCGATTTTTATTGAAAAAATATTCAGTTATCCTGGAATGGGAGGACTGTTTGTAAATTCAATTATAACACGGGATTACAGCGTTGTTACTGCATTAATATTGCTTTTTGGATTTTTAACATTGCTTGGAAGTTTGCTTTCAGATATTATTCTTAGCATTGTTGATCCTAGAATTAGAATAGAGTAGGTGGTGAAGGAATGTCTAATAATGAAATTTTAAAGGGAAATAATAGAAAAAAACAGAAGATTTTTGAAAATATTAAGAAAAGTGATAACAAGCCAACTGGAATTAGTGTTATTGCAAGGGAGATACTAAAGGATAAATTAGCACTTGCTTCGCTTATTATTCTTGTAATCCTTTTTGGAATAATTTTTATTGGATCGCTTTTTGCAAATCAGGATGAGATTATGAAAATAAGCCTGCTTGATAAGTATGCCATTCCAATGAAAGAGGGATTTTGGCTAGGCTCTGATTCTGGAGGACGTTCAATACTTGGACAGCTTATACTAGGAGCGAGAAATTCGATTATTATTGGTTTTGCAATAACTATTTTAACTTCAGGAATTGGAATATTTTTAGGGTTAATAGCAGGATATTATGGAAAATGGGTGGATAATGTAATAATGAGAATTATTGACTTTATTACAATTTTACCGACACTTATGATAATCATTGTATTTGTTACAATTGTTCCAAAATATACAATTACAACTTTTGTTCTTATAATGAGTGCATTTTACTGGGTTGGATCAGCACGTCTTATTAGAAGCAAGGCACTTTCAGAAAGTAAAAAAGACTATGTTTTAGCTTCAAAAACTATGGGAACAAAGGATTTGACAATAATTTTCAGAGAAATACTGCCTAATTTAAGTTCAATTATAATTGTGGAATTGACATTGGGATTTGCTGGAAATATTGGGATTGAAACAGGGCTTAGTTTTCTGGGATTTGGGTTGCCGCTTTCTACACCGAGTCTTGGGACATTAGTTGGTTATGCAGCGGATCCCGAAGTGCTGTCGACAAAATTGTGGATATGGCTTCCAGCTTCAATATTAATTTTGATTATGATGCTTTGCATAAATTATGTTGGACAGGCTTTAAATAGGGCAGCTGATGCAAAACAAAGAAGAGGATAAAAATTTTAGAAAAAGGAGAATCTAAGTATGAAAAAGTGGAAGTTGATAATAACGTTTTTAGTGTTAATATTCGCAATGTCGTGCAGTCCAGGTAAAAAGAGAAGTGAAATGCCTGGCGCAAAACTGAATTTATCATTATTTCCAATAAAAACGTCAAATAATGAGCCTGCAATAGAAGGTGGGACTTTGCAAGTGGCAATAGTAAAGGATGACCCGCTTGTTGGAGTTTTTAATGAAGTGCTTTATACAGATGGTTATGATGGCGATATCATTTCAACATTTTTAAGTTCAAACATATTTGAAGTTGATGAAAATTTTGAAATAACAGATACTGGAGCTGCCACTCTTAAAGTTGATGCAAAAAATAAAAAAGCTACAATAAAAATAAAAGATGGAATAAAATGGTCGGATGGGCAGCCCTTGACTGCCGATGATGTGATATATGCCTATGAAGTTGTGGGAAATAAGGATTATCCAGGTGTGAGATATACAGAGGAAAGTCAAAAAATCGTTGGAATGAAGGAATACCATAGTGGAAGCGCCAAAAGTATTTCAGGAATAAAAAAAATAGATAATAAAACAGTGGAAATTTCATTCTCGCAATTGGGACAAAGTATCTATGCAGTTGGAAATGGTTTAATTGGAAATGCATTACCGAAGCATTATTTAAAGGATGTGCCAATAAAAGACTTGATTTCATCGGATAAAATCAGGGTAAAACCAGTAACATTAGGTCCATATAATCTTACGAAAGTTTCACGTGGAGAAAGTCTGGAATTTACGGCAAATCCATATTATTACAGAGGAAAGCCTAAAATTAACAAGGCGATATTACAAGTGGTAAATTCACAATCTATAGTAGCGGCATTAAAGACTGGGAAATATGACTATGTAATGAGTATGCCCGATTCTCTGTATAATAATTATAAGGATTTGAAAAATATTGAAACTTTGGGGCAACAGGATTTGTATTATTCGTATTTGTCGTTTAAATTAGGGCATTATGACAAGGCAAAAGGGGAAAATATAACAGATCCAAACGCCAAGATGGCAGATGTGAGATTAGCAGAAAGCTCTTGCTTATGGTATAAATGTTGAAGAAATAGCGCAGGCATTTTATTTTGGATTAAGACAGGAAGCAACTTCATCAATTCCGCCTGTTTTTAAAAAATATTTTCCAAAGGATTTAAAGGGTTATCCGTATAATCCTGAAAAGGCAAAGCAATTACTGGATGAAGCGGGATATAAGGATGTAAAATGGAGATGGATATCGTGAAGATAAAAATGGAAAACCTTTTTGAAATAAAAGATGGCATTTATGTCTGGCGGAGATGTGGCAGAGTAGCTTGCGCAAAATTATATTCAAAGCTGGATAGGAATAAAAAGCCGTTCTTACATCAGGAAGATTACTGGCTTTCCAAAATTTTTATGAAAAAGTGGAAGGAGATTCTAAAGATATAGATGTATTTTTTGGAGCATGGGGAGTTGGAACAACCCTAGATCCAACTAGTTCAGCAGGAAGAAAGTCTCAACTTAATTATTCACGTTTCGTATCAGAAGAAAAACGATAGACTAATGGCAGAAATATTAGGTGAAAAATCATTGACAGTTCCAAATTATAAAGCAGAAGCATTTAAAAACTGGCAAAAATATTATATTGGACAGGCAGTGGAAGTTCCGCTAATGTACAGATATAAACTTACTCCAGTAAATAAACGGCTAAAAAATGTATATATTGGCTATGATGCAGCATTAAAGGATGGAAGGAATTTATAAGTGGGAACTTACGGCAATTAATCCGATGAGATAAGTATTTTGATATACAAAAATTAAAAATAGATAAATGTAATTAAATTTGTCAAAAAAACTATTGAAATAATGCTAAAAAGTGGTAAAGTGAAAATGGTAAATAAAATATTTAGGAGGAGATATGGAAATTAATAAAGCTGAATTGAAGGACAGTATTCTTAGGGAACTGAGAAGGCAATATGGAAAAACTCTTGAAGAAGCTCATGAATTTGAGTTATATAATGCGGTTTCAAAAGTAGCGTTGGATTACGCAATGGAAAAATGGTACAATACTAAAAAGACTTATGCTAAAAAACAGGTAAAGCAAATGTACTACTTTTCAGCAGAATTCCTAATGGGAAGATTTATGGGAAACAACCTAATCAACTTGCAAATCAATGACGTTATTAGAGAAACATTAAATGAATTGGGCGTAGATATTAATAAAATTGAAGATCGTGAAATGGATGCAGGACTTGGAAATGGAGGACTTGGAAGACTTGCAGCCTGCTTTTTAGATTCACTTGCAACATTATCATTACCGGGGCATGGATATGGGCTTAGATACAAATATGGAATGTTTGAGCAAAAAATTGAAAATGGATTCCAAGTGGAATATCCAGATGACTGGACAAAATATGGTGACCCTTGGTCAATTAAAAGAATGGACAGAGTATTTGAAGTAAAATTTGGAGGACAAATCGAAGTTCATCGTGACGAATTTGGAAAAGAATACTTTAAACGTGTAAATACTGAAACAGTTCACGCTGTGGCTTATGATGTGCCAGTTATCGGTTATGGAAATGACACAGTAAATACATTGAGATTGTGGGAAGCCAGATCACCTGAAGGATTTGACCTAAAATTATTTAATGATCAAACTTATTTACAAGCTTCTGCAAAAGCAGTTCAAGCAGAAGATATTTCAAGAGTATTATATCCAAACGATACTGAAAAAGATGGAAAACTGTTAAAGATTGAAACAGCAATTTTTTTCTTTACGTCAGCTTCATTGCAAGATATTATCAGAAGGTATAAATCTGTATTTGGAAATGACTTTTCTAAATTTGCAGAAAAAGTGGCAATTCAGTTAAATGACACTCACCCAGTAGTTGCAATTCCTGAATTAATGAGAATTTTTCCTGGATAAGGAAAAATTAGGATAGGGATAGAACTTGGAACATTTGTAAAAATGTATTTGCTTACACAAACCATACAATCTTGTCAGAAGCATTGGAAAAAAATGGGATATTTCATTATTCCAGCCATTATTGCCAAGAATTTACCAAATTATCGAAGAAATTAATAGAAGATTTGTTGCAGAATTACAGGAAAAATATCCTGGAGACTGGGAAAGAATCAATAAAATGTCGATTATTGAAACGGACAAGTTAGAATGGCATGGCTTGCAATCGTAGGTTCGCACAAAGTAAACAGAGTTGCTGAATTACATACAGAAATTCTTAAAAAAATACTGAATTAAAAAGAATGGAATGAATTATATCCTGAAAAATTCCTAAATAAAACAAATGGAATCACTCAAAGAAGATGGCTATTAAAAATCAAATCCAGAATTAGCTGCATTAATTACAGAATTAATTGGAGATAAATGGATTACAAACTTATATGAACTTAAAAAAATTGGAACAATATTTAGATGACGATAATGTTTTTAAACAGAGTTTCTGAAATTAAGCTTCATAATAAGGAAAAAATTGGCAAAATACATAAAAGATACTACAGGAATTGAAGTAGATCCTCATTCTATCTTTGATATTCAAGTTAAAAAGGTCGCATGAATATAAGAGACAATTATTAAATGTGCTTCATATTATGGATCTTTACAATAAATTAAAAGAAAATCCATATTTAGACGTTGAGCCAAGAACATTTATCTTTGGAGCAAAATCAGCTGCTGGATATAGACGTGCTAAAGGAATTATCAAATTAATCAATGCTGTTGCTGAAAAAGTAAATAACGATTCTGAAATTAATGGAAAAATTAAAGTTGTATTCCTTGAAAACTACAGAGTTTCACTTGCAGAAAAAATATTCCCATCAGCAGATGTATCAGAACAAATCTCTACAGCAAGTAAAGAAGCATCTGGAACTGGTAATATGAAATTTATGCTAAACGGTGCATTAACTCTTGGAACAATGGATGGAGCAAATGTGGAAATCGTTGAAGAAGTTGGACTTGAAAATGCATTTATCTTTGGACTTTCTGCACAAGAAGTTGAAAGTTATCAAGAACGTGGAGGATACAATCCATTTGATGAATATAATAATGTGGAAGGACTTAAAAAAGTTATCGATCAATTAGGTGACGGAACTTATGATGATAATCATACAGGAATCTTTAAAGAATTACAAAAATTCATTATTATATGGAGTAGATGGTTCACGTCCAGACGTGTATTTCCTATTAAAAGATTTCGCATCATACAGGAAGCGCAAGACAGACTTCAAAAAAACAATTTAAAAGATAAAAGAGAATGGACTAGAAAAAGCGCTTAAAAAAATATTGCAAATGCTGGAAAATTCAGTTCAGACAGAACTATTGCCGAATATGCAAAAAGAAATCTGGAATATTGAACCTGTTGAAGTTGAAGATTATATTGTTGAAGATTATATTGAAAAAAATAATTTTGATTTAAGCAATATAATAGCAGGATACAAAAATTTAATTACAATTTTAAAATAAAATAAAAAGGGAGTTATTTTTAATTAATAGTTAATAATAGTTCCCTTTTTGTATTAATTTTAAAACTATTCTTGCTTTTACTGATTTTAGTATAATTTACTTATCAAAGAAATATTTATGATAATTTTATTTCTAAAGTAATCTAAAGAAAAATTAAAAAGTTATGGTATAATAAAATGACTTGTTTTTAAATAAAAATAAAAAGGAAAGATAGATGAATACAAAAAAATTTAGATTTGGGGAAAATTCGGGAAAAAGATTGATAAATTAGACAGCCAGCTGGTGGAATTGCTGGAGGAAAGACTGGAAATTGTGCAGGAAGTGGCGCAGTTTAAGAAGCAGACTGGGAAAAGAATCTTTGATGAGGAACGGGAAAAGGAAGTTGTTCATTTGAAAAGAGTGAAGAATAAGGAACTCAATCATTATATTGAACTAATTTTGAAGGATATTATGGATTCAAGCAAGGAATATCAAAAATTTAAAATAGGAATTTCAACTAAATATGTAAATGATTTGGACTTGAAGGATAAAAAAGTTAGGATATACTGGAGTTCAGGGTCGTATGCCTATGAAGTGCTTATGAATATTTTGAAAAAAATAATAAAAAATTTAGATGTAGACAGCATTGAGGAAAAATAAAAAAATATTTTTCATTTTAATTCGCATAAGGAACTGGTGGAAGCTGTTCATACAAAAATAGATATTGGGATATTGCCGATAGAAAAATTCTATTGTAGGAGAAGTCAGGGACAGCATTGATTTGATTAATACGAAAAATATTCATATAATTGGGGAAGTTAGGCATAAAATTTCACATAATCTTTTTAGGTGTGAAGGGAAGCAGAATTGAAGATATAAGGAATATTTATTCGCATGACCAGGCTTTTTATGCAATGCTCACAGTTTTTATCAAAGCATGAATGGCATCTTAACCGTATGACAAATACTGCAATTAGCGGGAAGTATATTTCAAAAGAGAAGGTAAAAAGGAAAAATGCCTGCATTGCTAATATGAAAACTAAAGAAGTTTACGGACTTGAATTACTGAAGAAAAATATTAATAACGAAGAGGAGAATTATACGAGATTTTTTATTATTTCAAATGAAGAAGCTGTAATTGACGGAAGTGATAAAATAAGCATCGTGACAAGTGCGAATAATGAATCAGGAGCATTAATTGGATTATTGCAGATTTTTTACAAATATGGGCTGAATATGGTAAATTTAAAATCACGTCCAAGAGCGAATAAGCCTTGGGAATATTATTTTTACATTGATTTTGAAGGAAACATGTCTAGCGAAAAAGGTAAGGAGGGCGCTTGAGGAAATGCGGGAAAAATCAAATTATCTACAGATTTTAGGCAATTATAAACTGTATAATTTGGAAATATATTCAAATTAACGGGATTTTTATAAATAAAAAAATAAAAAAAGAAAGAAAGAGTTAGATGAGATTAGATAAATTTTTAGCAAATTCGGGGATTGGGACGAGAAAAAGAAGTTAAGGAAATCATAGAAAAATTAGTGTCAATGGTGTTTTTGTAAAGGATGGAAAAAATTCATATTGATGAAAAATAAAGATGTTATAAAAATATGAAAATAAAGTTGTCGGTTACAAGCCGTTTGTCTATATTATGATGAACAAGCCTGCTGGAGTTATTTCTGCAACAGAGGATAACTGCCATAAAACTGTTATTGACCTATTAAATGATGAATACAGGACTTATGATATTTTTCCTGCTGGAAGGCTGGATATTGACACTGAAGGCTTACTTTTGCTTACAAATGATGGAATTTTGTCGCATAATTTACTTTCTCCTAAAAAAAGCATGTGGATAAGAAATATTATGTAAAAATTGCCAAGCCGCTTAGTGAAAATGATGTAAAAACCTTGGAAAACGGGATAAAGCTGGAGGAAAATTTTGTAACGAAAAAGGCAAAAGTTGAAGTAATTTCTGAAAATTTGCATGAAAATGGCGATAATCAAGTTTATATAACAATTTCTGAAGGGAAGTTTCATCAGGTGAAGAGAATGTTTAGGGCGGTTAATAATGAAGTTCTTTATTTGAAGCGAGTAAAAATGGGAAATCTTTCGCTGGATAAAAATTTGAAGCTGGGAGAATATAGGGAATTGACAGAAGAAGAGCTGGATGGATTAAAATTTTTGAAAATAAATTTGTTTGACAGCTTATCTGGCAGAATGTCTTGAGAAAAAGATAAAAAAATAAAAAATTAAATTATCAAACAGGTTTATGAATAATGATACTACAAAAATTAATATTAAGAATGCAGGAAGGAAAAATAAGAAAATGGAAAAATTTGGATTATTGGGAGAAAAATTAGGACATAGCTATTCAAAGGAAATTCATGAGATATTTTTGAATTGACTGGGGAAAAAGCGAGTTATGAAATGATTGAAAGGGAAATTGGAGAAATTGAGGAACTGATGAAAAATATAAGAAATGGAAAGTTTAATGGGATTAATGTTACAATTCTTATAAACTGGAAGTTATTAAGTATCTTGATGAAGTGTCGGAAACTGCTAAAAATTGGAGCGGTAAATACAGTAACTTTTAGAGATGGAAAAACTTGTTGGAGATAATTCAGATTATTTTGGTTTTCTTAAAACGTTGGAATTAAATGGAATTGATGTTGCTGGTAAAAAAGTGCTTGTTTTGGGAACTGGCGGAGCTTCTAAAGCCATTTATAATGGATTGGTTGACAGCGGGGCTGAAAGTGTTTTTCTTGCGACAATTATAGAACATGATCCTTTTAAAGTGAGAAATCAGGATAGACTGATTCATTATTCATCAATTGCAGGACTTAGAAATATTGAATTAATCGTAAACTGCACACCAGTTGGAATGTATCCTGCAGTTGATAATTGCCCGCTTGAGGATAAGAATTTAATTGATGTGAATGCAGTCGTGGATATTGTTTACAATCCTGAAGAAACTGTGCTTATGAAAAAGTATAAATTAAAAGGGACAAAGGTGGCAAATGGACTTATGATGCTTATTTCACAAGCAATTAAATCTGAAGAAATATGGCATAATGAAGTGTATGGGGCAGAAATTATTGAGGAAATTCATAAAAGATTATCAGAAAAATTATATAAATAAAAATATTTGTACTTTAAAGAAAAATTTGATTATAAAAAAATAAAAAGAGTTAAGAAGAGAGGAAGATTTTATGTTAAAAATAATGATAGGAATAATTGTTGTTGCACGCTATTGGTTTTGCAAAGACAAATAAGGAGATAATTGATGAGGGGAATGCAAGGCAGAAGACAATTTTTGATAAGTATTTTATGTCAGTCGCCTTGAAAAAGTGGAGAAGCTGTTGGAAATTCTGCATATTCTGAAGTAATGAAGACTTTATATAATGAAAAATCGTTCATATTTTGACAGGGAATTTGCTAGGCTTTTCGGGAAATAGAAAATCTAATTTTAGATCAATGTATGCATATTATAGCGATTATGTTGTAGAATATCCAAAAATTTTTTTAAAAAGTGCATTTGGAAGTTTTTTTAGAAGATATAGGGGATTTTCAGTCGTATTCTTATACAAATACTTATTTACTGCTGGAAACATTTAATTTGAATATGAATACATATTTGGAAGCTGAAAAGGATGGAAAAACTGTAGATGGAAATATTAATGACATTTATGATTATTTGTACAGCAGCGGAGATAAAAATTTCAAAAGAGGAATATAAAAAAATGTCGGCAACACGAATGAAAGACCTTGTAAATGAAGAATACGACAAATTGGAAGGAGTTTTAGAGGCTAGGGGAAATGAAGGGAAAGATAAGAAAAAAGCTGCCTCTTCAGCAAAATCAAGTTTAAAAAAATTGAGAAAGTTATACGGGAATTATGATAAATGGTTTGACAGTTATATAGATACTTCAACACTATCTTATGAAAAATAAGGAAAAATTAAAAAAATTAGTAAAATTTGAAAAATATTTCAAATATTAAATTTATAATTCAGGCGATTGAAAATAAACAGGTGAAGTAATAGGATTTTACTTCTGATAAAGTCGGAATTAAATAATTGAAATAATAAAAAGGATTATGCGTGTATCCTTTATTAACGTAAATTTACTATGTGGGAGTCAAAATGAGTAATAATGAAAATTCAAATGAAAAAACAAGAAGAAATAAAAAGATGAAAAATTAGTGAAACTGAAATTAATGAAGATAAAAAAATTTAAAAACTAGAAAAAGTCAGCAAAAATGACATGTTAAATCATATTGACCTGTCAATTTATAATGAACTTGATGATTTTTGTCTGGAAGTGCTGGATACTGATAACTTTTTGAAATATGTGGAGGCTAGAAGGGAATATTTGTTTGAAGCGGAAGAAGCTGTAAAAATATTTTGGAGAAGAGTTCTTAAATGACGGAGAAAACAAAAATCAGTACATTTTCGGATTTTTATTATCAATATTTGGTAAAATATTCTGATAGCTATCTTTTATAAATTTATGGCAAAAGGCTATACAGATGGATTTAGGGAACTGCTTGGGAAAAAGGGTATAAATCCTGACAGTTTAAATGTTGACTGGGAAAGCATACGACTGAAGGAGCTGGAATATGATGAATCTCTTGTGGATATCCTATATTCGATTGTAAATTATGAACTGGAACATCGTAGATATTCTATTTTTGGAATAAATATGGGATATGAATCAACTTTATATTTTGTTGTTCCAGAAAAGACTTTTTTTAGAATTGATAATGAGCCTGAACTGTTTACTGTTTTTGATATTGGATTTTTGGAAACTATTTATAATGAAATTTATGAAGTTACAGGTGATCTTGGAACTGAAAAATGTTAGAGTTGGAGATTTTTCTAGAAAAAAACGTGGAAATGAATATTACACTTTATTTGATGATTTAAGTAAAAATGTTGTAATTGAAAATATTGATGAAAATGATGAATCAAAAAGTAAAAAAATAATTTTATAAAAATAGAGAAGGAGATGAAATGATAAATTTTTGAAACTAAAAGATATAATGTCGCTTTTATAGCCTTGTAAATATGAAATTACGTGATGAATTTTCAGATTTGGATGATTTGGTAAATTATTATGGTGTTGATAAGGATAGTTTATTAAATAGGTTTTCAGAAGCTGGATATGAATATTCAGAAAGTGAAAATCAGTTTAAGAAAAATATAGTTTACTATTTTTGTAAGTATTATCTAAATAGATAAATAAAAATTCAGTATAAATTATAAAAATTTGAGCAGGGTAAGGGAAACAAAAAAACTTTATTTTATTAGGAAAGTAGATGATTTATGAAAAAAATATAGTATTAATTGGAATGCCCGCTTGCAGGGAAAAGCACGATTGGATATTGGCTGTCACAAAAAAACTAATTATCTCTTTTTGATGCTGATAAATATTTGGAAGAAAAGGAAAAATAGAATTATTTCAGATATTTTTTTGCAAACGAAGGGGAAGAGTATTTTTAGAGATTTGGAAACGAAATATTTAAAAGAATTGTCTGAAAGACAGGGAATTATTATTTCAACTGGCGGAGGAGCTGTTAAGAAAAAGGAAAAATATTAATATTTTTGAAGCAGAATGGGATTATTATATTTCTTGATAGAACGATTGAGGATATTTCAAGAGAAAACCATGAAAAACAGACCTCTTTTGCAAAATATTGAAAAATCTTTGAAATTATATGATGAAAGAATAAATTTATATAGAAAAATATGCTGATATTATAATAAAAATGATGATGACATGGATGTGGTTACTGAGAGAATAATTACAGCTTTAAAGGGAAAACTTTTAGATTGAAAAAAACAAGGATATGTAAAAATGAAGAAAAATAATGATTATAAATGGACCTAATCTAAATTTCTTGGGAATTAGGGAAAAAGAGTATCTATGGAAATGATGACTATGAAAGTATTTGCAGTTATATAAAAGGGAAATTTTCAGATAAAAAAAGTCAGAATAGATATTCTGCAGTCAAATTCTGAAGGAAAAATTATAGATTTCCTGCAGTCGGCATATTTTAGAAATTTTGATGGAATTGTAATAAATCCAGGGCCTACACTCATTACAGCTATGCAATTTTAGATGCGATAAAATCAATATCTATACCAACAGTGGAAGTTCATTTGAGCAATATTCACGAAAGGGAAGAATTTAGAAAAACTTCAGTTACAGCTGCAGCCTGTATTGCTCAAATTTATGGAAAAGGCAAGGATGGATATGTAGAAGCAATTAAACTTCTTTTAAGGGGAGAAAATTGTTAAAAAGACGAAAAATGAGGATTTTAAAATGGAAGAAAATAATAAAAGTGTGGAAATATGCAGAATAGCATTAAAAATGTCGATTTCTTCACGAGATGAAGAACGAAAGCTAATGAAGGAATATAAGGAAAAAGGAATAAGAACAGCGGCAGTAAATGTTGGTGGAGCAATGCCTCAATCACGTTTTTAAGTTTATAGAAAGCGCATTAATGGCGGCAAAAAGAAATAACCTTATTCAAGATGTGCATGCTCACGATGGCGCAGTAATTGGTGCGATGCGGGAAGCAATGAGTCAAATTGAGGCAATTATAAATGGACTTAGTGTTGGTGGTAAAATTGGGCTGGCAAGAGATGGGGAACATCTGGCTGTGGCAATATTTTTAAGTGTTGGAATATTGCAGTTTAATGAAGTGATAACTTCTGTTGCCCATCGTTCGGTTTCGATACTTGACAGTGAAAAAAATAATTTAAAAATAAGGAGAAACTTGTAATGGGAAAAGAAATTTTTGAAGAAATTGAATTATTTTTGTTTGATATGGATGGATTGCTATTTGACACGGAAACCATTTATGTTGGATATGGGCGTGAAGTGGCTAAAAATGGGATATACAATAACAAAGGATATTGTGGAAAAGACAACAGGTGTTACAGATGATAAGGCGAGAATATTATTTAAAGAGTCATTGGGACAGGACTTTCCTTATGATGAAATGATGGGGACAGTAAAGGATCATATATTAGAATTAGCTAAAAAAGTGAAGTGCCTTTAAAAATCAGGTGCGTTGGAACTTTTAGAATTTTTTTGAGGAAAATAATAAAGAAATGATTCTGGCGACTTCTTCGGATTTGTTTATGGCAGAAGCTTTAATTAATGGAAAAAGATCTAAAAAAATATTTTTCTTATTTTGTAACGGCAGAAGATGTAGTTCATGGTAAGCCCGATCCTGAAGTATTTTTGATAGGAGCAAAAAAGCGGGAGTATCTCCAGAGAAAACTGCAGTATTTGAAGATTCCTTTAATGGAATAAGAGCATGACATGCGGCGGGAACATTTCCAATTATGATCTCAGATAAATTGAAACCGACAGAAGAAATTGAAAAATTAGTTTATAAAAAAAGTTTAATAGTCTGGTTGAAGTGCTTGATTATTTTAAGGGAAATAATTAAAATAAAAAAATAAAGAAAAGAAGGAAAAAAATTAATGTTTTTCGATATGCACGCAGATGTGTGGACAGATAATTTTTGGGAATACAAAAAGGGAAATAAAGATGTTATAAGAAATAAATATAAGGATAAATTCTTGAAGGAGGACTTTCTGGAGGAATTTTTGTAATTTATTTGAATGTAAATAAAGTAGAAAATGCTGAGGAATATTTTTTTGCAGATTTGAGGGCAATGACTGAAGAACTGCATTATGCAAGGGATTTGATAAAAATAATAAAAGAGCCATCTGATTTTAAAATGATGGAAAAAAGTTTGAATGAAAAGGATAAAAAATTTGGAGTTGTGCTTGGAATTGAAGGGCTTCCTGGAATCGGGGATAAGCTTGACTATATTTATTTGCTGTATCAGCTTGGTGTGCGACATATTGGAATGACTTGGAATGAAACAAATGCTTTTGCGACAGGGCAAAGCGGGGATAAAAACAGAGGACTTACACCACTTGGAATTGATGCTGTGAAAATAATTAATGAACTTGGAATCCTGCTTGATGTTTCACATGCAAATGATAAGACTTTCTGGGATATTGCAAAACATTCTAAAAAACCATTTTTTGCTTCCCATTCAAATGCGAGAAGTCTTTGTCCATCAATGAGAAACTTGAATGATGATCAGATTTTGTGTATTGGTGAACGTGGTGGAATAGTTGGAATGAATAGTTATCATAATTTTTGTCAGTCAAAAATGAAAGTGATAAAAAAATTTGGAAATGCTTTTTAAATCATCTGGAATATGTGGCTGAAAAAAATTGGGCTGGATAAAGTTGGATTTGGGGCTTGATTTTGCAGAATATTATACGCCAGAAGGGGAAGAAGTTTCTGGACTTTCAGGATTGCACGATGTTACAGAACTGGGAAATGTGGAAAAAGCCTTGAAAAAGAGAGGGTATTCTCAAAATGAAATTGAGATGGTAACTTATAAGAATTTTATTGACTTTTTGGAAGAGTGAGAAATTTTAAATAAGAAAAAAAGTAAAGAAGGGAATTGCGGAAATGAATAACAAAAAGAAAACCATTAATAGGAATCACTACTTCGCTGGAATTAAATCCGAACAGATTAAATGACCACAAAACAATAGTTTCAGTAGATTATAGCAAAGCCGTCATAAATGCTGGAGGAATTCCGTTTATTTTGCCAATAACTGAAAATCTTGAAGTTATAAAGGAACAGATACAAGTTTTAGATGGACTTTTACTTTCGGGCGGGGGAGATCCTGATCCAGTTTTATATGGAGAAGACTGTCTGCAGGAGGTTGGAAGCATTACACCACAGCGTGATGAATTTGAGCTTGTAATTTTAGATGAATTTATGAAAACTGGAAAACCTGTTTTTGGAATTTGCCGTGGACTTCAAATTGCAAATGTTTATTTTGGTGGAAGTCTGTATCAAGATGTAAAATATACAGGAACAACAATTAACCATATGCAAAAATGAGCTTCAGATTTGCCAACACACGATATAAACATTGAAAAAGGACAATATTTTTATTTGAAATTTTTGGAGAAAAAGCAAGGGTAAATTCCTATCATCATCAAATGATAAAAGATTTAGGAAATGAATTAACTTCGATTGCGAAGGCAAATGATGGAATAATAGAGGCTTTCCAAAAATAAAAAAATCACAGATTCTTTTTATGCTGTTCAATAGCATCCTGAAATGATGGCAGTTCGTGGTAATGAAAAATGCAAAAGAATTTTTGATAAATTTATTGAAAGTTGCAGGAAATAATTTAAACTTATTAATAAAGGCTGGCTAATTGCTGGCTTTTTTTATTTTATAAAAATATATTTAAACTATTGCAGAATATAATTTTGTGTGGTAAACTTTTATTAAGTAATAAATTTAAAAATGAAAATCTATTCAAATAATAGAAAATTAGTTAAATAATTAAATAATTATATTAGCAAGGTATCAAAAAAATATAAAAACTTTACAAATAACTAAAAATTAGTATAAAGGAGAAATTTAAAAATGTTAAATGAATTTGATTAGAATAAATGAATTGACAAATTTAAGAAAGGAACTTATCACGAGGGGAATGTTGTGGAGGGAAGTCAAGGTGCTAAAGGAATTGGCAGAAATTACACAAGAGGTTTTTGGGGAAGAAAGTGATGAGAATATTAAGATTTTTAAAATGAAATCGGAGGGACAGCTTAAATACGTTGGAGAATTTGATACGGCACAAAATGCTTTATTGAAGGCTCAGGGATTTATTGAGAAAAAATATGGGAAAAAAATAGTGTTCCGTATGCGACTTGCAGCTTGAATTTGGCGGAAGTTTATAGATTTATGAAAAAGTATGATGAAACTGAAGATATTTACCTTAATACTATGAAGATTTATGAGGATAATAATCTTCAGAATGATTATGTTTATGCGAGCGTATGCAATAATTTGGCTCTTTTTTATCAGGAGCTTGGAAGATTTGAAGAGGCGATTGAATTACAGGAAAGAAGTTTGAAAGTACTGGAAAAAGTTGGGGAAAATCCAATTCAGTATGCGATTACATTGAGTAATCTTGTACAGCCTTATTTGAAAGTGAAAAATATTGAAAAAGCTGAAGAATATTTACAAAAAAATCGTTAAAATTAATTGAAAAGGAAGTTGGGAAATCTCACAATTTATATGCGGCAGTTTTGAACAATATGGCAAGTTTTTATTTTGAAGAGAATGAATACGAAAAGGCATTGGAATTATTTGAGGAAAGTGCAGAAATTTGTGAAAAGACTTTTGGAAAAGAAAGTAATAATTATAAGAATATTTTTGGAAAATATCGAAATTGTAAAAGAAAAAATGGTTTAGATTTTTGAAAAAGGAGAAAAATGATTAAAGGGATTGGAGCTTTCAAAAATATTTTGAAGAAATTTATCTGCCAGTTATAAAAAGTGAGTTTCCAGAAGTTTTTGAAAAAATGGCGGCTGGACTTGCGGGAGAAGGTTCAGAATGTTTTGGGTTTGATGATGAGATTTCGCAGGATCACGATTTTGGACCATCTTGCTGTATTTGGCTAACTTCGGAAGATTATGGGAAATATGGGCTGAATTTGCAAAAAAGACTTAGTGAATTGCCGAAGGAATTTTTAGGATTTGAAGCATTAAATGTTAGTGAATTTGGAGATGGACGACGTGGAGTCCTGAATATGGATGACTGGTTTTTAAGTTCTTGGGAGATGTGAAGGTATGCTGAAAAATTTGTATGATTGGAGATTGATTCCAGAAGAATCGCTTGCAACGGCGGTTAATGGCGAAGTTTTTTAGATAATTTGGGGAAATTTACAAAAATTAGAAGTGATTTGGAAAAATATTTTCCAGAAGATATACGGCTTAATAAAAAATAGCCACAAGATGTATGAAAATGGCACAATCTGGGCAGTATAACTATTTGCGGTGTATGAGAAGAAATGAGATTGTAGCTGCAAGACTAGCAGAAACTGAGTTTATAAACGAGGGCAATTCATATAATTTTTTTATTAAATAAAAAAAGTATAAGCTGTTCTATAAATGGATGCCAAAAAGCATTGAAAAAAATTTGAAAAATTTTAGGAGAAAAAAACGTATTTTCTAATTGAGGAATTGGTAAAATTGCCAGTTGGCGCAGTAAACCGAAAAATTTCAAATTATTGAAGAAATAAGTGCTAATGTAATTTTAGAATTGAAATATCAAAATATTGTTCCACGACAATTAACAAGTGATTTTTACAAGATTACGGGCCTTTTGTGCAAAAATAAAAATAGAAGATGAAAAAGTTAAGAAACTGGAATCCTGCGATGGATTAATGTAAAAAAATATTAGATCTATTCAATAACTATACAAATTTAGGATTTAATAAATAAAATATCCTGAAGCAAGGGGTCTTGACCCCTTGTAAAGACAAAAACTTAGTTTATCGAACATATATCTATTATATTTTTATAAAAATAATTATGGATTTAAAAATAGGAGAATCAAAAAATGAAAAATAGAAGTTAGTAAAAAGAAAGTTTTATTAGACAAATTTTAAAAAGAGAATGGGAATTTTTCAAAAATGTGCATCATACGGAAGGAAGGGCAGAATGTCAAGATAACCCGCAGGAATTTGAAATTATGAGAAGAAGCCAATGGGAAACATTGCCTGATGAAATCTTGGAAAGTTATCTGGAAGACTTGATTTTAGCAAAACACCGTGGCGAAAACATCGTTCAGGATAAATATGCCAGAATGATGAAATATAGTGCACCAAAAGAATATGAAGTAATCAAAAACTATTTACCTGAAATTCCCAAGAAAAAGAATTAATCAAAAATAGTAAAAATTTATTTACATTGGGAAGAGGAAATAATAGAAAAAAATATCCAAAACTTACTTCAAAAGGTCGTCCTTTAAACTCAAAATACGATACTCCAAACTACACTTCAATTGAAACTTATTTAAAGGGAGAATTGTCTTCATATTCAATAAAAAAACTTTAAAATTGTATTATGAATATATCCAAAACTGCATTTCAAATAATATAAATTTAGCAGAAAATAATTTGGAAAATATTGTGTTAGAGAAAGGATATAAAACAATTGAAGAAGCGGAAAAAAGTTTGTAAAAAATAGCTAGTTTTAAATGATTAGTAAATTTGTCTTATTTAACAAGGGGCAAAAATCCCTTGTTATGAAAATGAGAATTAAATTAATATTATAGATTTATTTGATAACTACACAAACTCAGAATTTATCAAGATAAATATACTAAAACTCGAGATAAAAAAACTTAGTTTATCAAACACATATTTTATAGACCATGTTCTTCTAATATCAATATAGTATTATATTCTACTTCCACTTCTCGTGAACCTTTATCCATTGCCATTTTATAATACTTTTTAGCATTGCTATAATCTTTTTCATCTCGATAAATTGCTCCTACATTTATCATCGCATCTACTTTTACCTTTTTGAGCAAGCGGTATCAAATATTTTTTTAGCTTGTGCGAATTTTTCTTTGAATTTTATATAAAATTCCTAAATTATATTCAGGATCATCGTTATTTCCAAGTTCTATTGCCTTCAAAAAATACTTTTCTGCTTCATCGTATGATAGTAGCAAGAAATTCCTAAATTATAGAAAAACTTCGCTTTCTTGATATTTTTCTTTCAACAATCGCTTATAAAAATTCATCAGCCTTCTGATAATTTCCTTCTTGCCTGTAAATAATTGCCAACTGAAATATTGCATCATTTTGATTTTTGCGATCAATCTTTCTAAATAAAAATTTCTCTTTATCATAATTCTTTTTGTCTATCATAAAAACATTGCCAAATTAAACATCGCATCATCATATCCCATACCAGCGACCATTTTTATAATACTTTTTCGCCTTCTATTATTTTTCCTTGCTCCATATAAGATAACCTAAATTATATATCGCATGAACATCTTTCTTTTCAGTCAATTCGAAATATATCTTTTCAGCTTTGACATATTCTTTCTGATCCAAATATGATTTTGCCAATTTAAATTTCTCACTAGAATTTGGAGTTGAATTTGAAAAACATTAAAAGTATAGAATTGAAAAAAATTAATAATATTTTTATGTTTCATTACTTCACTCCTTAAATTTTTGGATATTTTTTTATTTTTTTCTCTGCAACTTCCATCTGAACTGAAATGTCCTTTTCTTCATAATTAAAAAAACTCTTTCAATTCTGTCCTTCAAAAATTTTCAAATATTTTTCCTTGTATTCTTCATTTCAGTCGCATTTTATTAATTTCACATTCCCAAATCGTAATCACACTAATATCCATTTCAAAAAGCTTCTCACGAACCTCAATATCTCTCTCCACATTTCTTTTGAACTTCTTTTTCCCAATACTCCGTGTTTGTCTTAGGAAAAGTTGCAATTTTACAATTTTTATGCCTATGCCAGAAACACCCGTTTACAAATATTGCAGTATTATATTTCAAAATAAAAATATCAGGTGTTCCTGGAAGCTGTGAATAGTTCACTCTGTACCTGTATCCCATTTTATAAAGCAATTTCCGAATATAGATTTCAGGTTTTGTATTTTTGGATTTTATTCTTGCCATGTTCTGGCTTCTTGTGAGAGGAATTTTTTTTGCTTTTTTCATTTTTCAAGTTAAACTCTCAATTCTTCCCTATCCTCAACAATCTCATCCTTATACTTATCCAAAATCGGATCAATCTCATTCTTAACGAAATCTTCAGTTTGTTGTCCAGCAAATCCAGTGTAATTAGCAGAAACTAAGATTCCTTCCATATCTTCTGCTTTAAGTCCCAATCTACCGTCTTTTATAATTCTGTCAATTAGTCTGTTAGGATTTCCATTCAATTTAATTTCCTTTGTTTCTTCCATCGAAAGTTCTCTAATAATTTCGTGAACTTCTTGTCTGTCCATTCCTTTTTTAACTGATTCCATAATAATATTTTCAGTCGCCATAAACGGCAATTCCTTTTGAATATTAGCTTCAATTACTTTTGGATAAACAACAACTCCATCCATAATGTTAAGCCAAATAATTAAAATTGCATCAACCGCCAAGAATGCTTGTGGAATAGACAATCTCTTACTTGCAGAATCATCCAATGTTCTTTCAAACCATTGTGTTGCAAAAACTAACGCACCTGTTTGTGAGCTTGAAATTACATATTTTGCAAGTGATGAAATTCTTTCACTTCTCATTGGATTTCTCTTGTATGCCATCGCACTTGACCCAATTTGATTTTTTTCAAATGGTTCTTCCAATTCTTTCAAATGTTGCAACAATCTAAAATCGTTTGTAAATTTGTGAGAAGATTGAGCAATATTTGACAATAAATTCAAGATTTGTGCGTCCACTTTTCTATCGTAAGTTTGTCCTGAAACACCTTGTTTTTTACCAAATCCAGCTTTTTGCAGTAACTAATTCATCCAACTGTTTTACTTTTTCAAAATCTCCTTCAAACAATTCTTTAAAACTAGCCTGAGTCCCAGTAGTCCCTTTAACTCCTCTAAATCTCAAATTTTCTAATCTAAATTCCAATTCTTCAAAATCAAGAAGCAACGAATGAAGCCACAAAGTCGCTCTTTTTCCAACAGTAGTAAGCTGTGCTGCTTGAAAATGAGTAAATCCTAAAGTTGGCAAATCTTTGTATTGCAATGCAAAATCTCTTATTTTTTCAATTAAGACAAGCAGTCTTTTTCTAATAACTAAAAGCCCTTCCTTAATTTGAATCAAATCAGTATTATCTCCTACATACGCACTTGTCGCTCCTAAATGAATAATTTTTCTTGCATTTTTAGCTTGTTCCCCATAAGTATGCACATGAGCCATAACATCATGTCTCAATTTTTTCTCGAATTCAGCCGCAACTTCAAAATCCACATCATCTTTATATTTTTTTAGTTCCTCAATTTGCTCATCAGTAATAAAATCAAGCCCAAGCTCTTTTTCAGCCTCTGCCAAATTTATCCACAATTTTCTCCAAGTTCTAAATTTAAACTCTGGTGAAAAAATATGCAACATTTCCTTACTTGAATATCTCTCCGCCAACGGATTTGAATATATGCTCATATCTGCCATTTCTAATTCCTCCTAATTATTTTTATTTGTTTTTTCTATTGCTTTTTTTATATTTTCTGCCAGCCTTTTAATCACTGGAATAACTACTGAATTTCCAGCTTGTTTATATAAATGGCTCTGTGCCAAATTTTCTGGCAATTCAAAGTTTGATGGGTATCCTTGAAATAAAAAAACATTCCTTCGGTGTTAATTTTCTAATTCCATATTTTGTGAGAACCAATGGAACGTTATGTCCTCCCGTACCCATATTTGCAGTCAGTGTTGGACATAAATTTGATTTATTTTCTCTGACATATTTTCTTCGCCATTGATAAAGCGTATGTTATTTCTTTTTCTAGTTCATCATAAAAATATATTTTTTTCTTTTCGATAATAATATTTTTTTCATCAACTTTTTGTTGAAATCAACAATATCACTAATGCTTTTTAATTCTAATCTTTCAATTTTATCAAAATTTTTCAAAATCATCTTTATTTAAAAAAACCAATTATATAAACCCTTTCACGATTTTTGCGGAATATTTCCGTATTCACTTGCATTTAAAACCATTGTCTTTTAAATAATAGCCATAATTTTCTAAAGTTTCTTTTAATTACTTTAAAAAGTATTTCCGTTGTCATGTGAAACTAAATTTTTTTACGTTTTCAATAAAAAAATTACTCTAGGCATTTTATCTTTTAATTATTCTAGCCAATTGAAAAAAATACTTCTCCCCGTTCATCTTCAAATCCTTTTTCTATACCCAGCTATTGAAAAATGCCTGACATGGAAATCCTCCAACAATGACATCAATATCAGGTACATCATCACTTTTTTTACATTATATATATCGTCTACAATCAATTTTGAATTATTATTTTTTTCAAAAAGTTTCTCTTTGCATTTTTATCAATTTCATTTGAATAAATCACATCAAATCCAACTTGCTCAAATCCTAGCTCTATTCCTCCAACCCCACTAAAAAAACCTGCTACTTTCATTTCTGTTCCCCCTTTTATTTTTCATTTCAATTATTTTCAGTAAAAAATCTTCATAAGTCCCTAATTTACAAAAAATCCATCAAATATTTTCCATTTTCAGTTTTAGACAATTTTATGCTATCAATTCCTATTTTATCTAAATCTTCTTTTTTTAACTAATTTTTTTCACGAGGAATTTTTAAAATATCTCTCAATATCCATTTTCCTAATGCTTTATTCGGATTACTCATTAAAGCTTTCCCTTTTTGCTGTGCAATTTTTCATGCTTAAAAATTTTTTTCCGTTTGGTAATTTTACATCAAAAGAATCTGTTTTATGATCTTCTGTATTATATTCAAAAAATCCTTTTTGCTTTATGAATCCAAATTGGAAAAATTTATATAAACTTCATCAGGGATTTCTTTTGCCTTCCTCCAGCATTCCACTGATTTAATCCTGAACTTTCTTCGACTTTTCTACTTCTTGGACTATACAGAGGCAAAACTATGTAATCCACAATTTTATCTTCTATTTTTGTATTTTTCAAAAATAATTCTTCTGTTTCAGATTTAATAAATAATCATAAGGATTTTCAATTATTTTTACTTCAAAAATCTAGTATTTTTTTATTTAAAGATGTATCAAATCTTTTTAGTAATGTATTTTTTTGATGAACTAAAATTATATTCGTGAATATTATCAGTAAAATGAATTGTGTTATTTTTTTCTGATTTAAAATTTTAATTTTATCTATATCAATACAATCCATATTTTCTTCATAAATAGCCATTTTATTTTTTTGCTTCTCGTAATCAAATGATATATTACTTTATCTATATTGCAAATTCTTTTTGTTGTTTCAATTCTATCATTTCTCATTTCTGATACTCGATAAATTAAATCTTTTCCATCTAACTTTTTGTAACAAATAACTTTCTTTATTAAATTCTGCAACCTTTTTGGAAAGTTTTTCCGTTATTTTGCAAAAAAATGTTTTTAATCCTATTCCAATGCCATTTTTTTCCAGCATCTACTGATATATCACTTCTTGAAAGATTATTTGCATCAAATGACATGCAAAAATATATTTTCCATTGCCCTATAATACAAAAAAATGGATTTTCATTTTCTGAAAAATAAATTTGATAAAGACCCTGTTATTTTCAGCAATTCAATATTTTTTTCTTTATTTCTTTTTACTTTGTTTTTTTCAAAAAAAGAAGATTCCATATTTCCTGCTCCTCCTGTTAATTTAATTATCCCAAATATAAATTGCTCCATCCTTAAAATAAATCTTTTTCACTTCATCTTTCTTTATGCTAAAAACTAAAAATCAAACGGTTTATACTCCATTCCTTCATTATTTTCATAAAAATCTTGTTATGACTATTTCATCGTCACTTTCAATAAAATTTTTCTATCATTTTTGAAATTACTTTTATTTGTAATAATTTTAGGATTTTTACCATTTATCTGAAAGTTTTTTTCCGTATACACTTTTTTTATTTTTTTCCAATTGCCTTAAAATTTTCATATTCCAATTCTATTTTTATCTTTGTCAGTGTCCAACAGTTTTGATGCTATTTTAATTTTTATTGTAATTGTACTAAAAGACACTTTTTTTATTTGAAAAAAATTATTAATTTTTAGATTTTTTTACCATTTTTGTGCCAAAGCTGAAAAACGAAACAATCCCTAATAACTAACATTAACATTACTAATATTTTTTTCATTGCTCATTCCTTCTTATTCAAAAATACAGTATTTTTTTCTTTTTACATCTTTAAATACTACATTTGTTATTTCACAACTTCCCATTCCAATCTTTTTATTCCACCAAAATCAATCACATTTGTATATCCTTTTTCAATTAATTTTAATCTTTGCTTCCCTACTTCGTCTTCCGCTTCTGCAATAAACTAAAATTAAATCGTCTTTATTTTTTTCAATTTTGCTTCTGCCTCATTTTCAATAGTTTCCAATGGAACAGAAATCGCATTTGGAATATGCCCTTCTGTATATTCTTCCAAAGTTCTAACATCTACAACTATAACTTTTTGAGTTTCCATCATCTTTTTAGCTTCATCTGAAGTTACTTTTTTTATACTCTGTTTTTTTCTATTTTTTTACTTCTTTTTGACATTGTTAAACTTTGTTTTTCATTTCCTGTTTTACTACAAGAAAATCCAAATACAGAAAATAATCCAATCATTGTCAGTAACATTATTTTTTTCTTATTTTCATTTTATCTTCTCCATTTCACTATTCAAATTTTTTTCTCAAATTCAACATCTTCCTTTTTAATAAAAATTCTTATTTCTATCCAAAAAGCCTTTTTCTAAATTTCAAAACCTTACTCTCATAATTTTTCTACATTAGCAAGATACAGCAACAATTCTAAACTATCTGTATCCAGTTCAAAAAACTTCCTCTTTTTCTTAAATTAACAAGTAGAGAATTGTTTTTTTCCATCATAAAAAGTTAGATTTAATTTATCTTCACTATGCTTAACAATACTCCCTTTTTGGAATAAAAAAATTTATATTTCTCATTTTTTTCGTTATAATTGAATTCATAAAAATCTTCTTCTAAAAATAAATTTTTTTCCAGTCTTGTTTTTAAGTTCTCCTTCTATTCCCGAACAATGATTACAATTTTTTTAATTGTCGTTCAAAAAGATGACAAATCAATAGTTGAAGCACTAAAAATAACTAAAGATATTTATAAAAAAATCAAAAATTAGCAAAAATTTTTCTTTTTCATAATTCAATACTCCTTATCAAATTTCTGTTCTATTTCACAAAAATCTCCCAAATTATATCTATAAATATTCTGAGTTCTTTTCAGGTCCAACTGAAATCATTGAAACACGGCATTTCAATTTATTTTCAATATATTCAATATATTTTTTTACAATTTTCAGGCAAATCTTCGTAATTTTTTTATTTGAGTAATATCTTCTTGCCAACCATCTAACTCATCGTAAATTATTTTTTTAAGTCTTTAGATTTTCTCAAGTTTCCAGGATATGAATAACAAACTTTTCCATCAATTTCATAACCAACTGCAACTTTTTATTTTTTTCAAATCCAGTCAATACATCTAATTTTGTCAATACAATATCTGTCAATCCATCAATTAACACAGCATATTTTCCGATTACTAAATCAAGCCATCCACATCTTCTAGGACGTCCTGTTGTAGCACCAAATTCGTGTCCAACTTTTCTCAAAGTTTCTCCGTCTTCATTTTCCAATTCTGTTGGGAAAGGTCCTTCTCCGACTCTTGTTGTGTAGGCTTTCATAACTCCAAGCACTCTTGAAATTTTTGTCGGTGCAACCCCAGTTCCTACTGTTACTCCACCAGATGTTGGCGATGACGAAGTTACATAAGGATAAGTTCCATAATCAATATCAAGCATTAACGCTTGTGCCCCTTCAAAAAGTACAACTTTTCCTTCTTCAATCCCTTCATTAATTTCCACAACTGCATCAATAATTCTAAATTTAATCTTTTCAGCAAGTTTCATAAATTTATCATAAAGTTCCTCCAAATTGAAAGTTCCTTTACCGTATCTAACTAACATATCATTTTTTTCATTTACATTCCAAGTAAGTTTATCTCTAAATCTTTCTGGCTCCAATAAATCTCCAATTCTAATTCCATTTCTAGCAATTTTATCGATGTAGCAAGGTCCAATCCCTCTTTGAGTAGTCCCAATCTTATTTTTCACCCATTGCTTCTTCCTTCGCCTTGTCAATCTCAATATGATAAGGCATTATCACATGAGCTCTTTCATCAATAAATAAATTATCCAATTTTTTTCCCTCTTTTTTTCTAATTCATCTATTTCTTGCGACAAAAACTTCAATATCAACTACAACTCCAGCACCAATTATACATTTTCCAGCTGAATTAATAATCCCAGATGGCAATAAATGTAAAAATAAATTTTTTTCATCATTTACAACAACTGTATGTCCTGCATTATTTCCTCCTTGGAATCTAACCACATAGTCTGCTTTTTGGAGATAAGACATCAATTATCTTTCCTTTTCCTTCATCTCCCCATTGTGTACCCACAATTACAAAAAGTATTGTTTTCCATAATTCATTCCTCCCAAATTTTTAGAATAATTCTCTTACTTATTTTTTTGTTGAAATGTAAAAAAATCAAAAATTTATATGTTTTTTTATCTAAATCAAAATTTTTTTATCTTTTTACTATTTATTTTACTATATTTATTAGTTTTTTTCAACACTGTCTTTTTCTTTATTTTTCAAAATAAGAAACTTTTTTTCTATCAAACTATTTTTATTAGACCTGTTCAATATAACATAAGAACATTTGAAATTTTAATATTTTTTTCCAAAAAATAGGCAGTCTTAGCCTATTTTCATGTTTTTTTATCTTTTAAAAATTTATTATTTAACAGTTTTATTTTCAATCATTTTTTTCAACTAAATTTCTAGCATGATCTCCGATTCTCGTAAAATGTGACACAACATCTATATAGTAAAGTCCAGATTTTACATCGCATTCCTGCTTGCTCACACGTTTTATATGGGCTTTTCTTACTTCTTTTTCTTTTTGCATAAAGTTTATTATGTAAATCAACTACTGCAAAAGCTTTTTTTCTGTGTCATCATTTTTTTAAGTGCTTCTTCAGCTGTTTCTATTATTTCTTTTTGAAATTAAAAATAATTTTTGCACTTCTTTATGAGCTGTTTCAGTAAATACCAATTTTTTTTCTTAATTTCATATCTGACATCTCTTACAATTCCAATCGCATGATCTCCAATACGTTCCACATCACGGCACATATCTAGATACATGCTGATTTCTTCCCCATCTTTTTTTCAGTTATATGTTCCTGTGACAATGTTGTCAAATATTTTGTAATTTCCTGATCAATATTATTTATTGCCTCTTCTGTTTTTTCCACCTTTTCAGCAACTTTTTCATTATGTTCATGGAAAAAATCAATTGATCTGCTAAGATTTTTTACTGCAATTGAAATCATTGATAACATTTCCTGTTTTACTTGCCCCAATGCAATCGCTGGTGTATGAATTAGCGTCGCATCCAAAAAAATCGTGGCTGATGTTCTACAACATCTTCATCTTTTTCTTTAATCAATCTTACGACAATATATTCTAGAAGACCAATAAATGGAAATAGTAAAATTGTTGTTATGATATTAAACGAACCGTGTGCGAATGCAATTGTAACTTTTGGATTCAAATGAAGAATTTGTGACATTTTTTCTACAAAAATTGAAAATGGCGATAACATAATCATAAAGAATATTGTTCCCATGACATTAAACATTGTGTGCGACAATGCAAGCCTTTTTGCTGAAGTATTGGCACCAATTGCTGCAAGTATAGCTGTTATTGTTGTTCCTATATTATCTCCGTAAAGTACAGGCAATGCAACTTTTAATGTTATAAGATGTTCTTGATAGACATTTTGTAAAATACTGATTGTAGCACTTGAAGCTTGAACAAGCATTGTAATCATTGTTCCGATGAATACTCCCAAAACTGGGCTATGACTAAGCCTTACTGTCAATTCTGTGAATGCTGGCAAATGTTTAAGTGGTTCCATTGCTTTTAGACATCAACGTTAATGCAAAAAATATTCCTCCAAAACCAAATAAAATTCTACCTAAATTATTTATAAAATTATTTTTTACAAAAAAACAGGCATGCTCAGCTCCTAAAAAAATAATATTGGCAATGCATATTCGGTAATGTTGAATCCAATAATAAACGTTGTAATTGTCGTACCAATATTGGCACCCATAATAATTCCAATAGCTTGCCGTAAATTTAAAAGTCCCGCTCCGACCAGTCCAATCGTAATAACTGATGTACCTGAACTCGACTGAATTAATGCTGTCACAAGTATTCCGACTAAAACTCCTAAAAACGGTGAAGTTGTATATTTGTCCAAAAATATATCTAAGCCTATCTCCAGCTGCCATTTGCAGTCCCATCTCCCATATATTTCATACAGAATAGAAACATTCCTAATCCACCTAAGAATCCAAATATCATCTGCTGATAATTAATCGCATTCATCAAATCAATCCTCTCTCTATTTTTTTATTTTTATTTTAGTTTTTAAAAAAATTCTATCACGTTGTATTTATACCATATTTTTTTCAATTTTTCTACTTTTTTTACTAGAATTTCAAATAAAAAAATAGTATGTAATTCAAAAATTTATAAAAATTTATTTGGTAAATTCTATTAAATAACTTGATACTTTTTCTACATACTTTAATTTATGATTTATCCAATATTCCAGCTGATTTTGAGCCTGATTTATTTTGAATTCAACATTATATTTTGCCATTTCAACAAACAAGGAATTATCTTTTTGATAAATTGACATATAATGTTTTCCTTTTTTTATCTGCAACTTCAATTTTTTTCATTTTCTATTGAAAAAGTATACTGAATACTGTTATAATCACGATTTGGACTCCATACAAGATTTCTATCATTATTTATTTTTATATAAAATGCTGAATTTGTCGGAATAAATGCTAAATTCAGCCAATTTAATCCTTTACTGTCAATCCCGCCAGAAATTCCTTTGTTTCCGTAAGCAGTTATTTTATATTCGCCTGCACCGACATTTTTTTACGCCTGCAAATACCATTCCCATTGATTTCATTTCAGATTTTTTTCAGAATCTGTATTTTCTGTATAATTAGAAAAAAATCATTTTGGCGAATATTTTTATAATTTTTGATTCATTCGTTGTTTTTTTCCCTTTTTTTATTTATTTCTATAATTTTAAAAATCTTTTTTTCAAAGTATCGGATAAAAAAATTCATAAACATTGATTGCTGATATCTTGAAGGCATAAAAAGCCAGATAATTTCCAACATTCAGCTGAACAGGATATTTATTTCCGTTTCCTGAAATTATCGCATAACTGATATAATCTGGATTATTTGACATTCTGGCTGAAAAACTTTTTCAAAAATTATTAAAAATTCTCCTTATTTCCAGCATTTAAAGCAAAAGCTAAATAAAAGCCCCGTTAATATTATAAATTTTTGATAATATGTTTTTTTCTCATAAAAAAACCTCCTAAATAGAAATTTATTTTATACTAAACCCTGTTTAAAAAAATAGAAGCCATATTTCATTATTTGCTAATAAGGAATTATGCAACTAGTTTTTCTATTTAAATGGAAAAATAGCATAAGTTCATTATTTAAAGAAAAATAAATTAAGTAAAAATATAATTAGAAGCAGAAAAAAAGGAGCTAATTCAAAACTCAATTTGAAAAAAACTCCTAAAAAATTTTCAATTATTTTTGATTTGCAATTATAGCAATTTCAACTCTTCTGTTTTGAGCTCTTCCTGATTCTGTTGCATTGCTTGCAATTGGCTGTTTGCTTCCGTAACCACGTGAAGTTATTCTTGAAGTTGAAATTCCTTGTGATTCAAGGTAAGATGCTACTGAACTTGCACGATTTACAGAAAGTGGATTGTTGATTGCATCAGTTCCTGTCGTATCTGTATGTCCTGAAACTACAATTGTTGAATCAGGATAAGTATTTAATACAGTTGCTACCGAATCCAATGTCTTTCTAAATTGTGGTTTAACCACATAACTGTTTGTATCAAAAGTAATATTTTCAGGTGCTGTCAATTTAATTTCACCTTCACCTGTTCTTTTTACATCTACACCAGTTCCTTGTAATTTATCTTTTAACTCTTTTTCCTGTCTATCAAAAATGTTTCCAATAGCTGCACTCAACTGCAGCTCCTCCAGCTGTACCAATCAATGTACCTTTTTGTATCTTTCCCAATAACTTGCCCAATAGCGACTCCCGCACTGCACCAATTCCAGCACCAATTCCAGTTTTACTAATTTTCTTAGTTCCATCAGCGACAGTTGTACAAGAAACCAATGCCAATGCTGATAACATAGTAATTGCCAATACTTTTTTTCATTTTGACTCCTCCTTAAAATTTACTCTTTTTTTAACTTTCAGTTGGATTATACAATATTTTTTTATATTATTTTTAATTTTTGGCTTTGAAAATGTTTTTGTTGTAAAGAAATAAATATTTTTTTCATTTTGAATATTTCCTTCTTGATAATTTATTGCTTTTCTTAGAATATTATAAATTTTTTTCTATTTAAAAATAAAACTAAATCATCCTAGTCTTCCTCATCATATTCATAATAGTAATAATAATCTTCATCATCATCGTTGTCATCTTTATCATAATAGTCATTATCATTATCTTCCTCTTCATCTTCATCATAGTAATAATAGTCATCCTCTTCATCATCATCGTCATAATTGTCATAATTAGCATAATTATTGTTGCTGTCGTAAATATTTTGAGAACTGATTCCTTTTATTTCATCTGAAATTTTATTATTATATTTTTGCTTCTCCAGCATTTGTATTTATTGATATTAATACTAATATTCCTAACATAAAAAAATTTTTATTTTTTTCATTTTGTTGCTTTTTCCCTTCTGAAAAAGATTATTAATCCATATTGTCATACATTCTTGCAAATTCAAATAATCTATCTTTTGTAATTTCTTGATAAGTCATTATTTCCACATTTGCATTGCTCTTCCGCCCATCATAGAATTTCCATCTTCATCATTGTTTGAATTTTCTACTTTTCTTTTTTTCTTGTTTTTTTAGCCATTGTCTTTGTTCGTTTCTAAAGTTTACCTTTTTTTCCTTCTGGCAATCTTTCCATAATTAAATTGTAAACTTTAGTAAGCTCATCATCTAATTTTTTTCGTTAAGAGCTTCATTTGCTTGAGTTTCTTCAACACTCCATCCATTTTCATCGCTTATTTTTATCTCTTTTGGCTTCGTAGTTTGAAATTCTGTTTTCTAATTTTCCTTCATAATTTGAAATTTTTTTAGGTTTTGAAGGTATTTCTGCCTTTTTTTCTTTTTTTTATTTCATTTGTCTTGATACTTACTAAATTTTTGTCTGCTCTTGTCGCCTTTTTAGCCAATTCAGCATTTTGCTTTTTCTAAATTTGCAATTTTCTTTTTCCAATTCAGTATTTTTTTATTTTTTTACAGGCGACACTTCCAAATAATAGTAAAAATAACACCTAGTTTAATAATTAGTTTTTTTATTCTCATAATTTTCTCCTTTTTATAATAAATTTAGAAAAACTTTGAATTATATTGAATTTTTATTTCGTTATAAGTATACTATAACTTTTTGAAAGTCAATAATCAATATTATAAAATCCAAAAAAATGCTTTTAAAGATAAAATTTAAAAAAATTAATTTGATTTTTTTGAGGAAATTGAATATATAATAAAAGCGAATAAATAATTGTAAAAAGCAAAAAAAGTAATAGAAATAAGATTTTTATACTAAAAGTCGCTTAGACTCAGAATTTAATAAAATAAATATCCTAAAAGCAAGGAATCTTGACTCCTTGTATAGTTAAAAGACTTAGGTTATTGAACATATCTATTAAAAAAACTAAGAATTTTTTTGACAAAATTGAAAAAAATGAAAAAAATTAATTGGATTTTACATGCTTTTTATAAATAGCTAAAGAAGAACAAAAGTTAGAGAAGAATAGGATTTGGGAGAATTTATGAAAATATATGCTCTGCTCCGATGGCGGGCGTTACTGATTATTCTTTTTAGGAAAATACTTGAAAAGTTTGAGCCTGATTTTTTTGTTTACTGAAATGGTAAATGCTAATTTATTGAATCGTGAAGATGAAATTACTGTAAATGAGCTTTTGAAATGTGATGATAAGGAAAAAAACAGGGACTCAAATTTTTGGTGGGGATAAAAAATGAGCTAGTTTCTGGAATTTTGAAATTGAAGGATTTTGGATTTAGAAAAAAATTAATATAAATATGGGGTGTCCGCAGACCTAAGATTATAAAAAAATGGGGCAGGATCGGCACTTTTAGAGAATTTTTGAAGTGGTTGATAAGGTGCTTTTGGAAACTAAGGGCATCGAGGCTGATATTTCTTTAAAAAAATTCGTGTTGGATATAAGGATTTTCAAAATCCTGAGATTTTTTTCTGGAACTGGCAAATAAATATGATCTTGATTTTATCTGTGTTCACGGGCGGACTCAAGAACAGATGTATTCTGGAACTGCAAATTGGGAAATTGTTGAAAGATTAAGCAAGATGCCAAGAAATATAGAATTTTTTTGGAAATGGGGATTTATTTGAGCCTATTGAAATAAAAGCAGAAAAATATCTTCATGCAATCTTGATGGCATAATACTTTCACGTGGAATAATTGGAAATCCTTGGCTTATTTCACAAACAAGGGAGTTTTTTTAAAATTTGGAAAAAAATAAATACGATTCAAACTTTTGATGGAACAAAATTGCTTATTTTAGAACATTTGGAAAAATATTTGGGAAAAATAAAGGAGAAATAAAAAGTGCAGCTTGAAATAAATAAGTTTTTTTGCGACCATATTTTTAAAAAGATTTTGGGAGAAAAAAATTTGAATAAAAAAATAGTAAAAATTGTTACGGTTGAGGATTTTTTTATGATGAAAAATTTGAAAAGGCCAAATTGATAAAATTATTTTTGGAAAAAAAGAGATTTTTAGAAAAAAATAAAAAAATGATAAAAACAGCTGTAATTTTAAAAAAATACTAGATTAATTAGATGTATTCAATAATTACACAAACTTAGAATTTAATAAGATAAATATTTTTGAAAGTAAGGAATCTAGACTCCTTAAAGATAAAAAAATTTAGATTATTGAACATATCTTTTGATTTTATCGACTTTTTACAAATATGCTTGAATCTGTTCAAATTAGCTATTAAGAATCATATAATTAGGGTTTTAGTAAACATAGCCACAACTTTTGAGTTCAATTTTAAATCAGTTTTGCTATAATTAAAAAAATAACTGGAGAAAGGGATAAAAAATGACAAGAAATAATGAAAAAAATTTCGTTACTGATAGAAAAAAATTGAAATCTATAAATGAGAATATTTTTTTGATTTGTTAGTCGATAATTTTTAATAATGAGCTGTTGGAAAAGAAATTTGGTAAACCGTTTAATGAAAAATTCAATTTTTTTGAGAGAGAAATCGATATTATTGGGAAAAATTGATGAGTCAAATAAAGATTTTTTTGAGAAAAAAATTATAGAAACAAATAATTCGTATGTCGAAAAAGAAATGTTTGAATTTTTGCGAAAGAAGACTATCTGAGGGAATTTCAGAGGGATAAAAATTTTAAGGGTAAACGGAAGAGGATTGAATCCAGAGCAAATGATAATGTATGTTTTAAGTACGAATAAACTGGTTGAATTTTTTTGGATTTTTTTTCAAGGAAGAATATTTTAAATATATTGAGAAATTGAAAGAGAATAAGCAGGAAATATTGGAGAAAGAGACATTTTTGAAAGAAGCTGTGGAAGAACTGGAAAATGAGGATTTTGAGAAGGAATTTCAAGAGAGTATAAGTGCAAAAATATATAAATGTTAAGAAGAGAAATTTGGAAAAAAATTATCGCAAAAAAATATGGTTTGGAATTTGATGAAGAAAAATAGAAAATTTAATGTTTCAGCAGAATTTATTAGCTTTTTGATGAAAAATGAAGGAATATTTTTTTGATGAGAAAAAAATTTTTAAGAGAGGATTTGAGTTTTTTTAATATAAATTCGTATAAGGTTAGTGAAAAAGAAAGGGATTTGGAAGAGATAATTACTGATATTGAGGGAATTGAGCAGGAAAATAAATTTTTAAATTCTATTTGTGATAAACTTGAAGAAGAAAAATAAAAAAAGTTGAAGGAAGATTTGAGAAAAACACAGGAATAAAGAGGCTGAGAAGACGATTAAAAAAACAGAAAAAAAGAAATTGAAAAATTGAGTATTCAGATAAAAAAAGTCTTGAAAAAGAAATTGAAAAATATGGAACAGGATGAAAAATGTTGAAGTAGTTGAAAATCTGAATATAAAGGAATTGTCAGAAGGAAAAAGCAATAGATTTGACAAATCAAAATGTGAAAGTGGTAGGTGGAAGATGGAGTCAGAAAGTTATTGAAAAAAAGCTGAAAAAAATATGCGAAGGAAAAAAAGGATTTAAGATAGAATTTATTCATGCTACAGCTGTTTTTTTAGAAACTCAGATAAATTAAAAAAATTCAGATATCGTAATTTTTGATACATCTTACAACTCTCATTCAGCATATTACAAGCTAAAAAGCTGTGGATTGAAAAATATACAGGATTTCAACTTCAAATTTGGATAGAATTAAAAATCTTTCTAAATAATTTTTTTGTAATTTTATGTTTTACAGGAAAATAGTGCTATATTTATTGGAATTTTTAAATTTTTACAAATACTTGTTCGATAATCATAAAAATTTAGAATTTAATAAAATAAATATCTTAAAGCAAGGGGTCTTGAATCCTTGTAAAGATAAAAAAAGTCTTAGGTTATTGAAAAATATCTAATGACTAAAAAATAAAGAAAAGGAGAAAAATAAAATGATTTTTTTACAAATATAAATGACAAATTGCAAAACAGCAGACCTGACAAAGGATATTCAATTTTGTATTGATTATACTGGAAAAAAATAGGGAGAAGATCTTGTCGCTGGAAAATGGAAGCTATGATGTTGATTATAATGGAATTAAGATGAATGTAGGGAAATATTTTACGAAGAAGGAGAATGATAAATTTTGGGAAAGCCATAAGAGATATTTGGATGTGCAAATTATGATTGATGGAAGTGAAAGGGTTGCATTTAACGATATTCATAATATGAAGGAAAAAAAGTTTTTGACCCTGAAAGAGATTTGGTTATTTTAGAAGGGAATAAATTGTTTGATATTGTTATTGAAAATGGAGATGTGCTTGTGTTTTTTCCAAATGATGTGCATAAACCTGAACTTGATATTCTGGATTCTGAAAATGAAGAAGAATGTGAAAAATAAAAAGAAAAATTGTTACAAAAAGTTGTCTTTAAAATTAAAAATATAATTTTTAGAAAAATTATAAAAAGTAAAAGATATAAAGACTATCTATAATCACAAGAGGTCAAAAATCCCTTGTTAGAGAGTAGATTAAGATTAAGAAATTGAACTATTAAAAAAATTATATAAACTTAAGGTTTGGGTTAAATAGTCATAATTTTTTTGAGTTCGATTTTAATTTAATAAGGAGTGTGAAGATGAATTTTCCAGAACCATTAAAACGAGGAGATAAAAGTATTTTTTTAGTCTGTACTTCTTCGCCTATTCTAGGGGAAGATATTGAGAAATGTAAGGAAGTTGTAAAAAGTTGGGATTTGAGCCTGTGCTGGGGAGAGTCTTTTTGAAGATATTGGTGGATATATGGCGGGAACACCTGAAATTAGAGTAAAGGATTTGCATAGAGCTTTTTCTGATGATGAGATTAAGGGGATTTTTTTGCGTGAAAGGTGGGTTTAGTGCTTCACAGCTTTTGGATAAGCTGGATTATGAATTGATAAAAAAATAATCCGAAAGGTTTTTTTGTAGGATATAGCGATGTTACTAATTTGAATATTGTTTTTAATCAGAAGTGTAATTTGGGAACTTTTCATGGACCGATGGTAAAAATCGAATATGTTTGATGATTTCAGTGATTTTACGAAAAAAATCTTTTTGGATGTATTAGATAAGAAAAAAAGGAGAAAAAAATGGAAATTTGAAAAATCCGATAGATGAAGAAAGTGGAATGGAAAAAGAAAAATTTTACTCTTAAATAAGAAAGATTTTGAAAAATAAAAAAATAAGCGGTGAAATAGTTGGGGGAATTTATCAATAATTGTTACAACTTTGGGAACTGATTATGAAATTGATACAAAGGGGAAAAATACTTTTTATTGAGGAAATTGAGGAGGAAATAAGCAGAATTGATAGAATGATGACTCATTTGAAATATGCTGGGAAATTTGATGATTGTAATGGAGTTTTATTTGGAAATTTTGCAGGATGTGAGAATACTTATGGGGAAAAATTATGAGCTGATGGATCTTTTGAAGAATTTTTAAAGATTACGAAAAACCTGTAATTTATGGGCTTGAAAGCGGACATGAAAAAGCCTGATCTAGTTACAGTTCGCTTGGGGCTAAAATGCGACGTAGAAATTGGGGAAGATGAGAATGAGATTTATTTTAAAAAATAGTTTCTAACTAAATGATCACTATTGTAAAAATGGTGATTATTTTTTTAGTGAAAAAACACAATTTTTGTCAAAAATAAATGGTAAAATAAGACAAAAATGTTATAATCTTTTAACTTAAATCTGAGAAAAAGATAAGTAACCAAAAAAAGAAAGGAGAGTAAATGGTAAAAAAATAAATAGAAAGTTTCAAGTTTTATTTGTTTCATTTATTTTAGGACTGAGGAGTTTTGCAGTCAGTGTAGATGATTTAATTGCAGAATATGAAAAATTCATATACTACAAAAAAATAAATGAGAAAAAAAATATGAAAAAGTATGATATTAAAGAAAAAAGCTTTAAAAAAATGGTGATTGGAATGAAGTCAGTGTAAATTCAGATGAGAATTATTCTTTGCATGGTCAGGCTAATGGATTGACGATGGATAATAATGTGAAGTATGGAAATTTTTATTATAAAAATAGTTATAATTTTAGGACTAAGGAACTTACAGAAAAATAAAATTGGAATTTCTAAAAACTTTGAATGATTATTTTTGGATATAGTGATAATAGTTATAATAAAAAGAACAAATCAAATTTCTCGTGATATTCAAAAAAATTACAAATGAAACTACTAAAAAAATGGAGAGATCCGTGATTTGATTGATTTGTATAAAAAAATTATAAAAAAATAAACAGAAGGAGATTGAGCAGGAAGCACTTACGGTGGATGATACAAAAAAGATTATGCGATTCAAACTAAGAAATATGAGGTTGGAACGGCATCTCAATATGACTATGAGTTGGCAAAAAAACAGAGTATGAAAATTCGCAGTTGAAGTATGATAATCTTGGTAGAGAAATTAAAGATTTTGGGAGAGCAGTTTATGATTTACAATGTTAAATTGCCTGAAAAAGAAAAAAATTGGATGATTTAAAGAAGGAGGAATTGAAAAAAAGAAGACTTTTTATGAGCTTAGATTATCAGAAGCAGAAGCAATAGAATTAAATACGAAACTTAATGAAGAGCAAATTAAAAAAAGAGAATATTGATTATAAATATCCAAAAATTAACAGGAGATTTGGGTTATTCATTAAAGGATCATTCGGTTGTTGCGGGACTTTCTGTTTCTAAAAACTTTTAAAAAGATATAACGATACGATTGAAGATTTGAAAAAAATGAAAAAGAAAAAAATTAGAATTACAGTATGAACAGAAGAAAAAAATGAATTGGTATCAAATGTTGGACAGCAGATGATAACTTATACAACTTATCAGACGAATGAATTAACTGCAGAAAAATACGATGAATATTAAGAAGAAAGAGTATGAAATTTATGCGAAAAAGATATGAATTGGGAGTTGATACTTATTCAAATTATGTAGAAAAAAACGAAATAATTATAAAAAAAGGCTGTAATTGATTATGAAACGGCTAAAAAATGAATTAGCGAGCATTTACGAAAAATAAAAATATTATAAGTAAAAAAAATTGGAATATAAAAAAATTTAAGAAATAAGAAAGTGGTGATGTTGTGGAAATGAATACACAAATTTCTAGAATAGCCAAGATGATTGAAACGAGGAGAAAAAAATTCTAGAGATAAAAAAATAATTTTTTTATAAAATTTTGATAATGTTGACTATGATGATTATGATGGTGTCTTGTGGAAAGAAAGATAATGAATCTGAATATGAAGTTACAACTGTGCTATCTGGAGATATTTCATTATCGGTATCAAAAAAACAGGGCAAGTTGTGTCAGACAATGTAATGTCTGTTTATACGACGGCAAGTCAAAGAGTTAGTAAAGTATTTTTTAAAGAAGGGGATAATGTCAAAAAGGGAGATGTTGTTGTAACGTTTTATCCAGTTGATAAGAATGAAACTTTGAGAAGAATACAAATGAAAAATTTAGAGATACAAAAATATGAACGAAATCTAGCTGATGCACAAAGTGCACTTAGAAGAAAGAAAGAATCTCAAAGTTTAGCAATTCAGCAAAAATCAAGGGATTTGCATAATGCTGAAGAACTGTACAAGGTCGGTGGAGAAACTAGAGTTAATGTGGATGATGCGAGAAAGGCTCTGAGAAATTCTAGATTGGATTTAGATAATGTTGACAGTGAGCAAAGAGCTAATATTGAGGATGCGAGAACATCTCTAAAAACTGCGAAATTAGAATTAGCAACATTGAAAGAAGATTTGGCATTAATAAAAAATGAGATAACAAGTCCAGTAGATGGTGTTATTACAGAAATGACAGCTGATGAAAACTATAAAGTAAATACAGAGACAACTTTATTTAAGGTATCAGATTCGCAAAATATGAGAGTGGAAGTGAGTTTGTCAGATACAGAAGTAAAAAATGTAGAAGTAGGTCAAAGAGTAGAGATTACATCGGATGTTTTACCTGATGGAGAAAAATTAGAGGGATACGTGTCACAAATTTCTGGAGTAGCTAAAAAAAATTCATCACTTGATGAAAGTGATACAGTTGTGAAAAATCAAAATGAATGAAACTAAAGGATTAAAGCCAGGTGTTACGATAAAAAGCAACGATTTTTTTATAAAGAGAGTAAAAATGTGACAAAATTGCCATATAGTTCTGTTATTAATGAAAATGGTAAATATTATGTTTTTTTGTTGTAGGGAAAGGTAATAAAGTTTCGAAAAAGAGAAGTAAAAGTAGGATTAAATGATGATTCTTATTATGAAATAACTTCTGGAGTATCATTAGGAGAAAAAAAGTAATTACTGTTGCGGATGAGGCACTTAAAGATGGTCAAAAAGATAAAAATTGCTGATCCAAAAAAACATAAAGATAAAAATCCACAAAAAATGAAAAAAGATGATAAAACCAAGACAAGGAGGAGGACCTGGAGGACCACCAAGATAGTTTTTAAAATTATTTTGAATTTAGGAAGATTTATATGATAAAAAGTAAGCGATATTGTGAAAATATATAAAAACGGGAATATAGAATTAAAGGTTTTAAAAGGATTGAATCTGGAGGTTAAGGAAGGAGAATATGTGGCTTTTCATGGGGCCTTCTGGAAGTGGTAAATCAACGCTTATGAATATTTTGGGCTGTCTTGATAGTCTTACATCTGGAACTTATATTTTAGATGGTCAAGATGTTTCAACGATAAAAGGGGATGCACTTGCTGAAGTAAGAAATAAAAAGATAGGTTTTGTGTTTCAAACTTTTAATTTATTACCAAAAATGACAGCAGTTGAAAATGTGGCTCTTCCAGCACTTTATGCAGGAGTGAAAAAGTCTGAACGTATAAAAAGAGCAACAGAAGCACTAGAAAGTGTGGGGCTTGGGGAAAGAATTCATCATAAGCCAAACGAAATGTCTGGAGGTCAAAGACAAAGAGTTGCGATTGCAAGGGCGATAATTAATAATCCAAAAAAATTCTTTTTGGCAGATGAGCCAACTGGAAATTTGGATTCAAAATCTGGAGAAGAAGTTTTGGAAATTTTTAAGAAACTTAATGATAGTGGAACAACAATTGTAATGGTTACGCATGAGGAAGATGTGGCAGAACATTGTAAGAGAATTATCAGATTAAAAGATGGTGTTATAGAAGAAGATGAGATTGTTCAGCATAGGAGAGGAGTGTAGTAGAAATGGATTTTATGGAATTATTAAAATTATCAGTATCAAATTTATTTAGCTATAAAGTGCGTTCCTTTTTGACAATGCTAGGAATAATAATTGGGATATCTTCTGTTGTAATGATGTCATCGCTTGGAGCAGGAGTTAAAGAAAATATCACTGGAGATTTGAATAAACTGGGAGTATCAAACTTTGAAATATCAATTGATACTTCACCAGGTCAAACTTATAAATCACAGGATTTATTGACACAAAAAGATATTGCAGAATTGAAGAATATGGAAGGAGTCGAAGCTGTAACGCCTACATCTAGCACTTTTGCAAGATTATCTACAAACGATGGTTCTGATAAAATGTTTACAGGAACTGGAGTGACAGAAGATTATTTTAAGATGTCAAATTATACGATAGTGAAAGGGAGAAAGTTCTTGCCAAATGAATACAGAAAAGATGGAAGATACATTATAATTGACAATACAACAGCAGACCAAATGTTTCCAGATGAAAATCCAATAGGGGAAAAATTGACATTAAATTTTAGAAAGAATAGTGAAACAGTTACGATTGTAGGAGTATTTAAAAATCCATATTCCAGCATGGGAGGTGGAGATCAGATGCCCTCGATGGGCCTTTTGCCAAACAATTATTTAAATTATCTGGAAGGAAATGAGCAAGATAAATTTACTGCATTACAAGTAAAAGCTACAGATGCTAATGAGATGAGCAGAGTAATGGAAATCGTAAAAGAAAAAATGAAAACTCGTGGAAGTGAAACTGATACTTATAGCGTGAATTCAACGAGTCAAGGATTAGATGAATTTAATAATATTCTTAATATGCTTTCACTTTTTATAAGTGGAGTAGCTGCCATTTCACTTTTTGTAGGCGGAATTGGGGTTATGAATATAATGCTTGTAAGTGTTACAGAGAGAATTAGAGAAGTTGGTTTAAGAAAAGCTATTGGAGCAAAAAAACAATTCATATTCTTATACAATTTTTTTGATAGAAGCTGTAATTTTAACATTTTTTTGGAGGAATAGTTGGAGTAATTATCGGATATTTACTAGCTTTATTAATAGGAATTTTTATAAAAACAACACCGATATTAAGTCCTGTAATAGTATTTGTATGTATATTTGTTTCAACAATGATAGGTTTAGTATTTGGAGTTTATCCAGCTAAAAAGGTCTGCATTGAGAACCGATGGAAGCGTTGAGAACTGATTAATTAAATAAAATAATAATAAAAAAATTCGATATGCATAAGTTACTGAAAGCTAAAATTAATTTAATTTTTCTAGTAAAAAAATGTTTATCGAATTTTTTTATTTTTTTGGAGTGTACCCAAAACCGATGAATTTAAAATGTTAATTTTAGAGTTGCTGGAAGAAGGAAGAACAAAAAAATCATTAGAAAATGGGTAAGTGATATAACATATATTTGGACAAAAAAAGGACGGATGGTACTATTATCAAGTATAATGGATTTGCACAGCAGAAGAATAATATCACATAAGGTTGGAAAAATTTATGGATATAAAATTAGTGATGGACACTTTAAAAAAATGGCGATATATAAAAGAGGAGATACAATTAATCTAATAATACATACAGATAGAGGAAGCCAGTATATGAGTAAAGAATATCGTAAATTTTGTGTAGAAAAAAAGGTATAATCATATCTTATAGTAGAAAAAGGGAATCCTTATGATAATGCCTGTATAGAATCATTCCATGCAACATTGAAAAAAAGAATATGTACATAATGAAAAAAATTTGAAAATTTAGAAAGTTCAAGAACTAGAATATACAAGTATATAGAAATATGGTATAATAATAGCAAAATACACAGTAAAAATAGGATTTATAAGTCCAAATGAATACGAAGAAAGCCATAAAGAAAGGAAACAAAGAAATTGCTTAAAAATAGTCTAAATTTTTGAGGGCACTCCAATGAAAAAGCATAACCTATTTCCTAAAAGAATTAAGATATTTAGTGAAAGGGAAATCTCCAACAAAAAAATAAAAATGAAATAAAAAAATTCCATGAATATAAGTAAAAAAATAATGAAATTAATAACATAAATAAAATAGATCCTTGGGAATACAATCATTTTTTTAGAAGATATGAAAAAGAGAGCAACTAAGAAAAGAGGTAAAAAAATGATAAAAACAGTAAATATCTTTTTTTGTTTATTTTAGTGTTTGGTATTCTTTACACTTATACTATAATAGGAGAAGAATATATTCGAAAATACTTATATGTACATAAACAAATATTATATATTAAGTAATTTTTGATGGGGGCAATAACTCAAGTTCAATTTTTTTAAAAAAATAGTAAATAAAGAAACTTACAATAACTGTATTGTTGTAAAAATTTCTGATTATGAAGGTAAATATCTCATAGGAGAAGTTGGAACAGATAAATATGCTTATCTTGATTGTAAAAAAAGAATTAAAAATATAAAGGTTATTTTTATATAAACTATGATAATGAAAACGAAGCTAAATTTAACTTAACAAAGGAAGAAATTAAAAAATAAATTTCCTGGAAAAAAATAAAGTATTTAAAAGCACAAAAATTTTTTTAAACCTTTATGGAGAAGGAAATATAGGACAACCAAAAAGAGGTAGTAATCGTGGGAATATTTCTTTGGACAATAATAATAATATTTTTTTAATAATAATTATAAAATTAATATTAAAAATATATCTAAAAATTTTGGGTGTAAAAATTTTACAAAGATATTTACACACCCTGTAAATCCATATGTATCTATTACTGGACATACAAATTTGTATGTATATCCTGGAACTAAGAATTCTCGAAATAATGGAGGTAAATAATGATTTTTTTCGTACTCTTTTATATTTATATTTTCAATTTTAACAAAAAGATAGCAAGAAGTCGTAGGCTTTCTACAAGTGGGAGATGAATTGCTTTTTGTAAAAATTGAAAAAAAGGATACTCTTATGATACAATTTTTGTATAAAAATATCGAAGAGAAATCATTAATGATAAAATCTCTAAAAGAAATAATTAAAAAAATAATATTCAAAAATCAAAAGGAGGTGTAATTTTATGAAATATAATTTAGCATTCAAATACAGAATTTATCCAAATAAAGGAGCAGGAGTTGTTGATAAACAAGACTTTTTGGATGTGTTCGTTTTGTCTACAATACGATTTTGTATGTTGCAAATAAATTTTATGAAGAAACTGGGAAAAAAATAAAAATAATTACACCTGCCAGTTTGAAAAAGTGAAAATCAATTTTTTTGAAAAGAAGTGGACAGTTTGGCACTTTTCAAATGCTCAATTAAATGTAAGACGATCGTTTACGAACTTTTTTTCAGAAGAGAGCGAAATTTCCAAGGTTCAAATCTAAAAAGAATAATGTTAAAAAGTTATACGACAAATTGTGTGAATAATTCAATACGAATTGAGGAAACAAAAATATTTGGTTTTTGCCAAAAATTGAAAAAGAATAAAAATTAAAATATCATAGAGAAATACCAGTGGATTATAGAATAAAGTCGGTAACATTGACAAATAGTAATGGAAATTACTATGTTTCTGTTTTGACAGAATTTGAAAAAGAAATTCAAAAAAATCCCAAGTAATGATAAAGTAATTGGACTTGATTTTTTTCAATGTCTGAATTATTTGTCAGTTCTGAAAACCAAAGGGCTGATTATCCAAAAATATTTTTAGGATGTTGGAAGAAGAATTGAAAAAAATTACAGAAATCATTATCGAGAAAAGTGAAATTTTCTAAAAAAATTGGTATAAGCAAAAAAAGCGAAAAATATCAAAATTGCATGAGTATATCAAAAAAATTGCCGAAGAGATTTTTCTACATAAATTATCGAAAAAAATTGTCTGAAGAATACAATGCTGTGGTTGTTGAGGATTTGAATATGAAAGGCATGAGCCAGGCATTAAATTTTGGTAAAAGTGTAGGAGATAATGGATGGGGAATGTTTTTGAGGATGCTTGAGTACAAGTTGATGTTTTTAGGGAAACAATTTTTGAAGATAGATAAGTGGTTTCCGTCGTCGAAAACTTGCAGTAAATGTGGAAATGTTAAAGAGGAACTGAAATTATCAGAAAGAAGTTATAGATGTGAGTGCTGTGGGATTGAAATTGATAGAGATTACAATGCGGCATTGAATATAAAAAAACATTGGAAAATTGATGTTGGAATATTAGGAAAATAAAAGAAGACAGGGTAGGGACTGCCCGAAGAGCTTGGTAAATATATTTGGCTAACAGAAGCAGATACTTCCCAAGAAGCTCCCGCTTCTAAAAGCGGGAGTAGTTCACAGTAAATTGACAGTTTTATTTTTCCTGTATTAATAATTCTATTAAAAACATAATTTATTTATTTTTCTAGCAAGAGATAAAGATTTATTGTTAAACAGAATTTATAGTAAAAACGAAAAACAGTACTATTAAAAAAATAAAAAAATTGAAAGATAAAAAGATGTTGTAATAAAATTTTTAAAAAAATAATTTAAGAATATAAAAGGAGATGATAAAAAAATGCCAAAAAAATAAATATATTGATATGGATATAACAAATTTGCCAACGCCAGCGTTTATAGTAGATGAGAGATTGCTTAAAAAGAAATCTTGAAATATTGAAAAAGTGTAATTGACAGGACAGGATGTAAAATATTGCTTGCACAAAAAGGGATTTTCAATGTTTTATTTTTTTATCCGCTAATTGGAAAAATATTTGAATGGAACTACGGCAAGTTCGCTGTTTGAAGCAAGACTTGGGTATGAGGAAATGGAATTGAAAAAAATACGGAAGGAAAAACTGGAAACTCATATTTTTTTAATCCATCTTACAGGGAAGATGAATTTGATGAAATTATGAAAATTACAAATCATATTGTGTTTAATTCCTTTAATCAATGGAGAAAAATTTAAAAGATAAAGTAAGGGAATTTGAAGAAAAAATGGCAAGAAAATTAGTTGCGGGCTTAGATTGAATCCAGAATTTTCTGAAGTTGAAACAGAAATTTATAATCCTGCGGGAAGATTTTCTAGATTTGGAGTGACGCTTGAAAATTTTTAGGGAAGATGAGCTTGAAGGATTGGATGGATTTCATTTTCATGCGCTTTGTGAGCAAAAATTCAGATGCCTTTGAAAAATGTTCTAAAAGATTTTTGAAAAAAATTTGGAAAAATATTTGTATGATATGAAATGGCTGAATTTTGGGGGCGGACATCATATTACAAGGGCGGATTATGATGTTGAGAAACTTATAAAATGGATAAATTATATTAAAGAAAAATATGATGTTGAAGTTTATTTGGAGCCTGGTGAAGCAGTTGCACTAAATACGGGATTCTTGGTTTCAGAAGTTTTGGATATTACAAAAAATGAGATGGATATTTTGTTGATGGATACTTCAGCTTCCTGCCATATGCCAGATGTAATTGAAATGCCGTATCGTCCATTTATTTTTGGTTCAGGAATACCAGGAGAAAAAAAATATACTTATAGATTGGGAGGGCCTACTTGCCTTGCTGGAGATATAATTGGTGACTATTCCTTTGATGAGCCGGTAAAAGTGGGAGATAAGCTGATTTTTACTGATATGGCACATTACAGTATGGTAAAGACAAATACTTTTTAATGGAATAAATTTGCCTGCGATTGCGGTTTATACTGAAAAAGGCGGAGTTGAAGTTATTAGAAGATTTACGTATGAGGATTTTAGAAATAGATTGTCGTAATTTTTTTAAGTTAGATAATTAAAAATTAAATATAAAAAACATTAAATATAAGTACAATAGACAAAAAGGCATAATAAATGATATAATAAGTAAATTTTGATTAAAAATATATAACTTAATTTAGAGGAATAAAAAAATAATAATGAAAAAGATGATTATAGATAGAAGAAAAAGTATAATGCTTGTGATGACTTGTATTATTTTTTTATGATGACTTATTCAAGTTTGATAGGAACGCCTAGTTTTAGCCATAAATTGAGTGTTTTTGTAAATGAGAACAATTTGAGTCATGAAGATATTAGGGATCTGATTGTGAAGATTAATCGGTTTAAGAGCAGGGGATAATAGGCGCTTTACACAAGAACTGGAAAAAGATTGGGAAAAGGAAAGAAAAAGGAAAAATAATAATAACTTGTGTTTAAAGGGAATCAGGATATTATTTATTTTGTAAATAAAAATTATCAGGATGATGGTAAAATTTCTGGAGGCTCCCTAAGATATTTATGCTTTTTAGTAAAAAGAATGAGAATAATTTGAGAATACGTGAATAAAAACTGAATATTTTGTAATAAATGGATTTAATATATAATTTGAAAAATTTAATATGAGAAAGGAAAAATTATAAAATATGTTAAAAATTAGGAGAAAAAAATATTTGGTACATCAGATGATAGAGAAATAAAATGCAGAAATTGGTAAATAAAATTAATGAAATTGAACCGATTTTTGAAAAACTGACAGATGAGCATTTACTGAAAGATAAAACTGTGGAATTTAAAGAAAGACTGGCAAAGGAGTCACTTGATGACATATTGGTGGAAGCATTTGCGACAGTGAGAGAAACTGCTAAAAAGACTATTAGGAATGCGTCATTATGATGTTCAGCTTATTGGTGGAATGATTCTGCATAAGGGAAGCATTGCGGAAATGAAGACAGGGGAAGGAAAAACCCTTATGTCAACACTTGCAATTTATTTAAACGCATTGCCAGGAAAAGGAGTTCATGTTGTAACGGTTAATGATTATCTTGCAAAGCGGGATAGAGATATTATGGCTGGACTTTTTGAGTTTTTAGGGCTAACTTCAGGAGTTGTTGTTGGAAATATTACGCCAGAACAAAGAAAAAATGCATATAACTGTGATATTACTTATGGAACTAACAATGAATTTGGATTTGACTATTTGAGAGATAATATGGTTGGAGAACTTGATGAAAAAGGTTCAACGTGGGCATAATTATGTTATTGTCGATGAAATAGATTCGATTTTGATTGATGAAGCGAGAACGCCGCTATTATTTCGGGAGTCGCTGAAGAAACTACAGAGTGGTATAACACTTTTGCAGAAGTTGCTAAAAAAACTTAAAAGAAGTTACAAGACTGAAGAAATTAAAGATAAGAAAAATACAGTTATCCCTGATGAAGACTGGGAAGACTATGAAGTTGATGAAAAGTCGCATACGGTTACGATTACTGATAAAGGGATTAAAAAAATGTTGAAAAGAATATTGAAAAATTGAAAATTTGTATTCGCCAGAATATGTTGAACTGACACATTTTTGACACAGGCATTGAAAGCAAAGGAATTATTTAAACTAGATAGAGATTATATTATTAACGATGATAATGAAGTTATTATAGTTGATGAATTTACTGGGCGTCTTATGGAAGGAAGACGTTATTCAGATGGGACGCATCAGGCTATAGAAGCTAAGGAAAAATTGGAAGTTGCAGGAGAAAATCAGACGCTTGCGACAATTACACTGCAAAACTATTTTAGAATGTATGAAAAACTTTCTGGAATGACAGGGACTGCAAAAACAGAAGAAGATGAATTTAAACAAATTTATAAGTTAAAAGTTATTGTAGTGCTCTACAACAGACCTGTAGCCAGAGTTGACCTGCCAGATGTAATCTATATGAATAAAAATGCTAAATATAAAGCAATTGCAAGAAAAATAGAAGAGCTTTATGAAAAGGGACAGCCAGTTCTTGTCGGTACAGCTTCAATACAACATTCTGAAGAAGTATCAGCACTTCTTAAAAAGGCAAAAATTCCGCATGAAATATTAAATGCAAAACATCACGAAAGAGAAGCGGAAATCATAGCACAGGCTGGACGTTTTAAAACAGTAACGATTGCGACAAATATGGCAGGACGTGGAACAGATATAAAACTTGGTGGAGATGCAGAGTCTTTTGCTACAAAAGTTGCAGTTAAGGGAACACCAGAATATGAAGATGTTTATAAAACTTATGCGAAGGAATGCGAAGAGGACAAAAAACGGGTTATCGAAGCTGGAGGGCTGTTTATTTTAGGAACTGAAAGACACGAAAGCAGACGTATTGACAATCAGTTAAGAGGACGTGCTGGACGTCAAGGAGATCCAGGAACATCTGAATTTTATTTGTCGCTAGATGATGACTTGATGAGATTGTTTGGTGGAGATAAGTTAAAAGCAATGATGAAAATGTTAAAAATTGACGAGGATGAGGAAATTCGTCATAAACAAATCAGTAAATCTGTAGAAAATGCGCAAAAACGTATTGAAAGCAGAAACTTTTCATCAAGAAAAAGCCTTATTGAATATGATGATGTAAACAATACTCAAAGGGAAGTTGTCTATGAACAAAGAGATGCCATTTTGAAAAATGAAAATCTTAAGGAATTGATTACTGGAATGATTTCAGATACAGTGGACGATATTGTAAATTCAGCTTACGTTGGTGAAGGCAATGGAGAAAAGGACTTTAATTTATTGGCAGACAAACTTCAAGAAACATTTGAATATGAAATTTCAGAAGACTTACAAGATGCAAGCGCTGAAGAAATTTCTGACAAAGTTTATGATGACTTGATAAAAGTTTATGATGAAAAAGGAAGAAGCTGTTGGAAGTGAAGTATTTAGAAGAATCGAAAGATATATTATGTTAGAAGTGCTAGATTCCAAATGGCGACAACATTTGAAGGATTTGACAGAACTGCGTGAAGGAATAAGATTGCGTTCTTATGGACAAAGAAATCCAATTCACGATTATAAAATCGTAGCTTTTGATGTTTATAATGAAATGATAGATGCAATAAAACGTGAAACAAGTTCATTTATCCTTAAACTAAGAGTTCGTAGCGAAGAAGATACAAAATAATTTGACACATGAAGAAGTTTCAAATGTAAAAATACGAACATAATGAAAATGAAATGATTGGTGATGATGTTCCAAATGATGCACAGAAACGAACCAAGACGTCCGCTTTCACGAAGAGAAAGAAGAGAACGTGAAAGAAGAAATGTATAAAAATAAAAAGTATTTGATTAATAAAAACTACACTTAATACTAAACCTATTTAAAAAAACAGAGATTATATACGCTAACAAGGGGTTTTGACCCCTTGCAAAAATTTATGATTAATCTGCTATTTAAATGGAAAATAGTATAGAGTGTAGTTTTTTTATTCAATTATTTCTAAAATAGCTTCAGGTTTTTCAACTTTTTCTTTAGTCAGTTCAAAAAGCCTCCAAGATCATATTTTGAGATTCACTTATATTTTTATCGTCATTATAGTAAATTTCAGCAATTTTTTCATTTTTTTCGCAATTTTTTTCTCCTGCTTTCTTAAAAAATATTTATTCCCGCTGAATGATCGATCTCATCTCCTTTTTAGCACGTCCAGCCCCAATAATCATTGCGGCCTTTTCCAATTTTTCTGTTTTTATTCTTTTTATATATCCTGCACTTTCAGAAAAAAATTTCCATTTTATATTTGGCTTTTGGAAGCAAATCGTAATTATTTACAAGTTCCTTTATTTCCACCGCTTTCTCCAATAAATTCACCTAATATCCGTAATGCGCTTCCATTTTTATAACTTTGTCTATTTTTTCATAAGCCTCGCAAAGTTCTGATATTTCACCTTTTTCCTTTAATGCAAGACCTGCGATTGTATAGACAACTTTTTTCACATCATCAGCATAGTTTCCCTTTAAAAATTCTATCGCCTCAATAATTTCATTCGCATTTCCAACTGCATATCCCTAGCGTACTCATCCATATTGCTAAGTACAACCTTAACTTTTCTGCCTGCTCCTTTTGCCAATTTCCATCATTCGTTCTGCTAATTTTTTAGCTTGATCCAAATTTTTCATAAAAGCTCCATCTCCAACTTTTACATCAAGAATTATAACATCTGAATGAATTGCCAGTTTTTTGCTCATAATGCTGCTTGCAATTAGCGGAATACTTGGAACAGTTGCTGTAACATCACGTAAAGAATATAATTTTTTGTCAAGAGGGACAATTTTATTGCTGTAGCCCATAAGACCAATTCCAGTTTTGTTGGCAATTTTTGTAATTTCTTCTTTTGTCGTTGAAAATTTAAAGCCTTGAATTGATTCAAATTTGTCAATTGTTCCGCCAGTATGTCCAAGACCCTTTCCAGATAGTTTTACATTTGTCATTCCAAGTGCCGATAAAATGGGAGAAAAGAATAACTGTAACTTTGTCGCCAACTCCGCCAGTGCTGTGCTTGTCCACAAGAAACCTGTTTATTCCGTCAAATTTTATAGTATCTCCAGAATCTCGCATTAACATTGTAAATTTTAATAATTCATTTTTTGTCATATCGTTGAAATAAACAGCCATAAGAAATGCTGCTCATCTGATAATCGGGTATATTTTCCGATAAATACCCATTTAATAAAAATTCAATTTCCATTTCTGAAAGTTCGTTATTATCACGCTTTTTTTGAATTATGTCGACTGCTCTCATAAAATCATCTCCTATTTAATTTTTAAATTTTCTAATAAAAGAAAAAGGCTGTAAAAAGAATGATATTTAATTTTTTTATATCAATTCTAAAACAGCCGTTGGTAATTTTTGAATTTAAAGAAATATTATTTAATATAGATGTCAAATAATTATATTTATTGCTTTGAAATTATATTGAAGGTTTTACTACAATTTTTCCGTCTTTAATATCCTGTTTGATTTGTTCAAGACGTTTGATGTTTTCTTCACCAATTTTATCCTTTGTAAATTCAAAGTCTGTAGTTCCTACTCCATTTTCCTTGATTCCGAAAGTTTGGACTTTTTGCTTGGAATTTTTCCTTCAACAGTAGATTTTATAACATCAAATACTGCATTGTCAACATATTTCATCATAGAAGTTAAGATTGTTCCAGGATATAGGGAATCTTGGTTAGAATCTACACCAATTCCATAAACATTTTTTTCTTTAACTGCTTGGAATACTCCAAGTCCGCTTGCTCCAGCTGCGTGATAAATTACATCTGCACCTTGTTGAATTAATGTTTCTGTTTTTTTGCTTTAGCTGATGCCTGGTCATTGAAAAGAATTGCTTCCTCCGATATAAACAGGTAAAACTTTGATGCTAGGGTTTTATATATCTTGCACCTTGTGCATATCCAGCATAAAATCTGTTAATTAGTTCAGATTCATTTGCTCCGACAAATCCAATAGTTCCTGTCTTGTCCATCATTCCAGCTAATGCACCTACAAGGAATGATCCTTCATGTTCTTTAAACAAGATAGAAGTAACATTTGGAAGACCAGTTACAGTTTCGTCAATTATTGCAAATTTTTGATCAGGGAATGCTTTTGCTACTGCAACTAGTGAATCCTTCATTGTATAACCAACTGCGATAATCAAGTCGAATTCTCCAGTTTCTGCAAATTGTGTCAATGCATTCTTTGCTTCTGTCGCTGGATCTTTTGGCTCATATTCTTTAAAAGAAATCCCAAGTTCCTTCTGAGCCTTTTGCAATCCTCTAAAAGTTGCATCATTAAACGATTTGTCACCTTTTCCACCTGTAGAGTAAACTACTGCAACAGATTTTTTAGAATTTGTTGAGTCAGTAAAAGTTTTTCCATCTTTTACCTGCTCTCCAGTAGCTGGCTTATTTCCACAAGATGCGATTAACATTAGTGCAAAAAATTACACTAAAAATTGTTACAATTCTTTTTCATTTTCTCCTCCTAAAAATTTTTATATTTTTTTCTATAATTAATTATACCCTATTTTTTAGAATTTTTTTAAATGATAAAAATTTTTTTATTCAGTATTTAATTATTTTTGTTCCAAAAATGTTTTCTCGGATATAGTAAACAAGGGACTAATATCCCTTGCTAAACTTAAAATTAATAAATCGCTCTAAATCCAATTCCACCTCGAATATTATTTCCCTTAGTATCATATCCCGCATTCACTGTAACACCAAATCTAGTATTGTCAATGCCGATATTTAAGTCAAATTTACCATTTCCACGTTTATCTTCCTTTTCCTTTTCAAGATTGTACCAGTCTGCCGTTGTGTATCTTACTCTCGCCTGATTTCCCTTTTGCAGTTTTCCAAGCTCATTTTCATAAGCTGCTGTCAATCCTACTGATAAATTAGTTTTTACTGCTAATGGCTGAATATATTTAAATTCTATTCCTGCTTCAGGTTTAACTGAGAAATAGTCGTTTCCTTTTACTTCCAGTCTTATTTGTCCTGAGTCTTCTTTTATACTATTAAATCTTCCATATTCCATTTTTAATGTTCCATAAGGTCTTAAATGTGTTTTTTCACTTATTCTTATATCATAACCTAATTCATTTTTTAAAGCAGCACCATAAGAATGATAATCTGATTTTGCTTCAAATACATCATTTACTACCCAGAATTTACGTTTCATATTGTTAATTCCAGCAAAAATATCTCCTGAAACTGTCCATTGCAATGCTCCGTTGTAGTCCTTCTTAGGCGACATTGTCTTGAACACTCCTGCTTTAAGTATTGTCTGGTTTTCTTTAGATTTTCCAATATCCTTGAACTTGAATCTGTTTGTTACCGCTCCTGCGTACCATCCGCTTGAGTTGCCCATCTTGATTTTTTCATCTTCGTGAACGTAAGCTACTCCATAAGCATTACTTGTGTAGTCAATAATTCCAGCTGTATTGGTATTATATTCATCTCTTAAAACCAAACGCTTTTGATTTTATTATTTTGCTTAGTTGGATTTCTCCAAGCATTTCTCAAATGATTAAACTCTTTATCCAAAAGCATTTCCTGTGGCATTGGTTCTTTGTTGAATATTTGCATATTGGTGACCTTTCATTTCGTCTACAGCTTGTGCAAAAAAATATTGCCTTCTCCATTTGTTATTCCATTTAGCTTGTCAAATAGCAGTTTTTCTCTTGTTCCCAAACTTTCTACGCCATATCTCTTCAAGTCCTGCCAAAAAAATTATGAGTTTGAACATCCTCTTTCTTAGCAAATGTCATATATGGAACTTTTTACCAAATATACTTTATCAAGCAATCCTGTTACTGCATTTTTTAGTAGGTCTGCGCTTATCCATGTAAGATTTGCCGATGTTACATTCAGTGTTGTTCCAGCTGTTACTATTGGATCTAAAGCATCGTTATATGGTGCAATTATGTTACTTCCTACTTCTATCGCTTTTGCTGTTGTATATCTTGATGCTTCACTTCCAAAGTATAAATTAATATCTTCAAGTCCTGCAAGATTATTTAGTCCTTGAATAGGATTTGTATGGCGTATTCCTGAAGTGTCAATATACATCCCAAAAACTTGTTGCTTCTGAAGTTGAGCCAAAATTTCTAAATCCTAATGCATCTAAATCTAATGTTGTTATCCCTGATGGAGATGTTACTGTTATTGCAGGCTGAACTGCTGTTGATAAAGTTGCAGTATTTATACTTACTATTGGTATTATATTTCCTTTTACATCAGTTACAGTTGCTGATGGTGTTCTTGGTGGAACTTTTACCGTAACTCCTCCAACTTCCTTCATGTCATCTGCTGTGGCAACTTTCATTGTTGGTGTTGAAGTTCCTTTTTGATTTACTCCTGTTACTGAATTTACCCCTTCTGCATTTTCTTCCACATTTTCTGACTTATCTGTCCAAATTCCTGCACTTTTTAAATCTGAGGTAGCAATATTTATTGTTCCATAATTTTTTATATAACTTCCGTTTGCAAGATAAATTCCTTTAACTGATCTTAATCCACTTGCTGTAGTTTGGATTGTTCCCCAATTTTCTCCTACAGCTCCACGGTCAAGATACATTCCAACTGTTTTACTGCTGGAAAGATTGATATTTCCATAGTTTATCGCCTTAGAATTTTTTCCAACTGCATACATTCCCATTGAATCAGGTTCACTAACTTCTATTGTTCCCCTATTTATCACAGTTCCTTCATTTGAGACCGTATCAGTTGCTTCATCATAATATCCTGTTGCCATCCCTATTCCAAATTTTTTATTTGCTGTATCTGAAGCTCCAATCTTAACTGTTCCAAAATTTATAGCAGTTCCTCCTGTTGAATAAATTGCAACATTTCCTATCCCATTGCTAAAATCGACTGTTCCATAATTTTCCATTGTTCCACTTCCGTATAGGGCATAGTTGTTACTGTCAGTTGATGCTACAGATGTATAATTGAATATTTTTCCAGTTTTGTCATTTTGATAAACATAAACTACATCATTTCCTATTGTTATATTATTTGTTTTTGAAGTAATAATATTTCCAGATCCTGTATCAACAAATCCAAAAGAATTATTCCCAACATTAACTATCGAACCAATATTTGCATTAATATCTTGATTAGTTCCAACCGAATAAACTCCAACTGCTTGATTATTCCCTACTGTAATTGTAGAGCCTGAATTTAAATTTACTGACGTTTTTGTATCATGAGTATAAATTGCTGTTCCATTATCTCCAATCTGAATTAATCCACCATTTTCATTACTCACATTATACCCATAAACTCCAAGAGCATTATTTCCTACTGTGATTGTACCTTTATTTGAAATTGTATTTTTAGCTTTTGCATAAATTCCTACATTTGCATCTGTTTGATTCATTGCATTTCCTAACGTAATACTATATCCTGTATCGTTCACTACATCTGCTCCACTTGAAATAATCCCAAATTCAAGAGCAGTCGATGTTCCTGTTATATTTCCTTTATTTGTCAAAGTTTTTGAATCAGCAGTTGTATAAATACCAATTAATCCAGCCTTTGTATTTGTTCCATTATTAAGTTTTATGTTTGCAGTATTAGTTACATTTATATTGTCTGTGCCATCTGAGTTTTTTTGATCATATACAATTCCCATTCCAGATTCTGTTACACTTCCATTGTATTTATATTCCAATGTTCCTGTTACATTTGTATCTCCAGCAGCAAAAATTCCAATTCCTTTATCTTTTGTTTCAATAACATAATCTCCACCAGTTAAAGTAATATCAGAATCTTCTGCATAAATTCCTTTTCCATTTTTGCCAGTTATAATATCAGAATCTATTCCATTAGTAGTTACTGTAATTGTACCTCCTTGGTTTGAAGCCGCTCCATGATTTCTGTTGCTTTTGAAGGAGATAATGGAAACCGTTGGTGCAGTTGATAATAATGCTATTCCAATTCCTTCATTTCCTACTTTCAAATTGTGGTCATTTACTATAGTTACATTACTTCTTGCTGTTCTTGTATTATTGTTAGCGTATATTGCTATAGATTTATTTGAAGAAGGATTTAGATTAATTGCTCCATGATTTTTAATTTCTATTGTTTTTGCATTTTGTATTTAATATATCTGTTCCGTATATTTGTTTTACTCCAGTATCAGTACCTAAAGCTGCTATTCCAACATTTGAATCGTTTGTACTAGTAACGTTTATTGTTCCATAATTTACAAGTTTACTTCCATTAGTTCCGTATAATCCTGCTCCACTATCTATAGTAAGTGATGCAGTTGTACTAGATGTTGTTCCGTTTTTTATTGTTCCAAAACTAGTACTCATTCCAGCTATTCCAGAAGTTGAAGTTCCTCCTATTAAATTAATAGTACCTTCATTTTCAAATCCAGAACGACTATTTATTGTTTCACCTTCCATAGAACCCATTGACAATCCTTGTGATTTTTCTTGAGTAACTAGACTTCCACTACCTATATTTCCTTGAATTGTAGTTCTGCTGCTAATTTTTACCATTTCATCTGCCATTCTCAAATTATTGTATTGATCTGTTGGATTATCTATTTGTACTGTTGGTGCAGTTATATTTAATACACCGTCATTTCCAGAAATTTTACTTGTCAATATCATTTTATATGTAGCTCCTGATATAAGATTTATTGAATTAAATTTTGGAATACCAGGCAATGCTGCATAAAATGCAGAGGTTGGATCTGTTCCATCTGTACTGCTGTTCCAAGTTAAATTTTTACCTGCAAATGATCCCAATGTAACTTTTTGATCTCCATAAATATTAACATCAACTTGCCCCAATCCTTGATATTTAACTCCGGCTGAAATTCCACTAGCATAATCACTATCTTCTCCAGTTACAAGCACACCATTATACATATTTATATCTGTATGACCATTTATTTTTATTTGACTTCCAGTATTAGCAAAAAAATGGAGTTGCATTTTTATGTGTTTCTCTTGTTGTTATATCGGAATTATCAGCTATTTTTATTGTTCCTCCACCAAAATTTTACAGTTCCTTTATTTAGTGCGACCAAAGCTGTTTGGGAGTCCTGATTCAATATTATTATCTGTTGCATTTAAATTAACTATTGAATTTTTTTATTATTAGCTAATCCTCCTATTCCATTTATACTAGCCTTACTTGTTACAGTTACTGTACCTCCATTAGTAGCATAAGCTCCAATATTAGTAAATTTTTCATCTGCTCTATTAGTATCTGGAGAAGCTATGTCATCTTTTGCTGTTATTGCTGCATTTATTTGGACAATTCCTTTATCAGCATATCCTAATACTGAACTATATCCATACGCTTTAGCATTTTTATTAACTGTTATTTTACCACCATCTTTAGCCAAAAATGCTATCCCCTTATCACTTACCATATTTAATTTTTGATTTACTTTTATTTCAGTAGGTTGCCCTTCAAGCCCGCTTCCTGTTAAGAGAGTTTTAGCTTTTTCCCATTTCCCTTCTGAATATACAACTACGGTTTCTTTACCAGTTAATGCTTGCGGAGTATTAACTCCATCCATACCATCAGAAAATTCTGTTTGTCCAAGACCAGTTCCTCCCGGTGCTGGAGAACCATCCCGAATATCTATTACAGTTCCGTTTTTAGCCAAAAACATAAATCCATTCTTAGCATTTCTCCCAAACTTAATAGCAAATTCATCCATATATAAATCATGAATAGGGTCTTTTGAATAAATACCTGTTGTAGTTTTACCATTTACAACAATATAAGGAGGATTAAATGAAGTAGGTACAAGATTTTCAGGATTAGTCCCAACTATGTCTATTCCTTTTCTTTGTCCAGAAATTGCATATACACCGACATTTCCATCTACTGTATTTGGTGTATACAACTTATTGCTAGTCAATTGTCCAGCTGTTGTTTGTGTAAATGTAGCTGTTGAATTAGTTGAATCTAACGGTTCTCCAATATTCATGTACAATTTAAAAGTTCCTTGATGAATTCCTACATTAACACGACCATTAACATTTCCGACTCTTTTGTTAAAAAATATTCCAACATTTTCATCACCGTACATTTTAATCGGATGATTTGAATCCGTTTTTACAAAAGGTTTATAGTCATCTAATGTTGCTTCTCCAATAACTGACCAATTTGGAACAGTTTCGCCAATATATTTTGATTTATCTGGAACATATGTCAAGAATGAAAATCCGATATTTGAAGCTCCATTGAATACAATGTCTCCTGTATTTTCAATTTGTGTTCCTGGACTATAATGATTTATTGCATAGATTGTGTTAGTCTTAGTATCTACATTTATATCAGCACTTCCTAAAAATTTTGTAGTATATTGTATTCCTCTCCAACCAGTTAATACATCTCTAAATGCTGTAGTATATACAGCTCCAGCACCAATAATATTAAAAACCGTATTATTATCTTTATGTATATTGATTTTTATATTTTGCATTGTAGTTTTTCCACCTCTAAATGCTTCATTATTTATAAAGGCGGCTTTCCCATATAAATTAATTTCTATTGGATCATTTGGTTGTCCAATAAAATCAACATCCGAAACCACATGAAATACCGCTGTTCCTTCTGCAGTTGCTCCATCATAAGGGGTACCATATGGAGTTTCTGTATATCCTTTTCTACCTGCTACATAGTATTTTCCTCCTGTTATTGTATGTTTTTTTCCATTTGTCCATTTCCCATTGTAGAGATTCACTATTGTTTGATGTCGTATTTGACTCATATCATTTCTTGGCGTTGCAAGCTCTGGAATTTCATAAAAAGAATCCAAATTATTTTGAGTTGCTCCAAAATATTTAGAAGTCCCCGTATAATTACCATTTTCATCTACTCCTGAATAAAATTTTCCTCCTGAAATATTAAGATTGTCTCCGACTAAAGCAAATTTATACGGTAGTAAATCATTGTTTTTTCTAATTTGTGGTATGTCAGTATTGTGTATATATCCGTATGCTCCCAATGATTGTAACCAACCTCCTCTAAAGTCTGAATAAGGATCTGCATTCGGACTTACAATATTTATAGTTTTGCTTGGCGATGTTATTTCTGGTTGTATTATTTTAACAGGTGCTGGTAGATTTATTGATAAAGTTGGGACTGTTGGTGCCTCAATAATCGGTAAATTAATATTTAAAGCATTTTTTTGAATATTCTTTGGTCTAACTGCCGCATCTATCGGAATTGCCGAGATTGGTTCTATCACTCTATTTAAAACAGTTTTATTATATTGTCCACCCGTGTAGTTTGCAAAACGGCTATTTGGCTCTCACAGGTACTTTTGTTTTATCTCCCTTACCTTTATAAGTTCCATTCCAGCTATTGTAATATTCACCTGTTGCATATTGCCAGTTACTCCAAGTGCTTTTTATAACATGATCTCCCTGTTCCATTAATTGAATTAATTCAAGATTTGATTGTTTTATTGATTTATTGTTTTTTTATCTTTAGTAAGTTTTGTTCAAAATTATGAACCGAAGTGTTTATCTGCTTTATTTGATTTTCAATTGCGGTATCGGTTGTTTGTGCGGAAAAATAGATTATTTTCTATTCCTATTGTACCTGTTAACAGGAACATAACTAATACTTTGTCTGTATATTTAAAAATCTTTTACTCTTTTTTTGCAAAAGACTTTAGATCTTTTTTTATTCTAGATAAATTTTTAGTCATTATTACACTCTCCTATTTTTTTAAAAATTAATATAATTCTTATCTATTGTATCACAAAAAAAGTAGTTTTCGAAAAAAATTTTTTTCAGATATTTTTTTAATAATTGGATGTTACTGCATAACTTATAAAAATTAATTACTTTAGATATCAAAATAAAAAAAGTATTCAATTTTACAAATATATAATAAAAATAAATTGGAAAAAAATAGCAAATTTGCTATAATATAAAAAAATGAAAAATTTGGAAAAATGGAGAGAAAAAATTAAGTTGAAACAGGAAATGGATTTTTGATAAAAAGAGAAAAAATGAATATTCTGGCGTCAGCGGGGAATTATGAAAAAAATTAGTTGCGGCAGTGAAGGCTGGAGCTAATGAGGTATTTTTTTGGACTGAAGGGATTTGGGGCTAGAAGGAATAATGAGAATTTGGCTATGCAGGAAGTGTTTGATGGGATTGACTATGCTCATTCACGTGGGGTTAAGACACTTATGACTTTGAATACGATTTTTGAAGGACAGCGAAATTAACAGTATGTATAATAATGTTAAAAGAGTTTATGAACACGGAATTGATGCTGTTATTGTACAGGATCTTGGATTTGTGAAGTTTTTTTAAAGGAAAAATTTTTCCAAACTTAAAAAAATTCACGGAAGTACACAGATGACTGTGGCAAATCACGTGGAAGCCAATAAATTAAAGGAACTGGGCCTAACTCGTGTCTGTCTTGCGAGAGAGCTTTCCTTTGAAGAAATAAAAAAAATTCGTGAAAAAACAGATATAGAACTGGAAATCTTTGTATCAGGTTCGCTTTGCATTTCCTATTCTGGAAATTGTTATATAAGCAGCTTTTATTGGGGAAGAAGTGGAAATCGTGGACTTTGTGCATATTCCTGCCGTAAAAAGTTTACAGATGAAAATGGAAAAAGTGCATATTTTTTTAAGTCCAAATGACCAGCTTCTGCAGGAAAAAGGAAATTAATTTGCTAAAAAGCATTGGAATTGATGCGATAAAAGTTGAAGGGCGGAAAAAATCGAGCGAATATGTTTATGAAACCGTAAGTTATTACGATAATATTTTTAAAAGGGACTCCACGGCCGACAGAAAGCTACAAGCTGTTTAACCGTGGATATTCAAAGGGATATTTTTATTTGGATGACAAACTTATGAACTTTAAATATTCTTCAAATTTTTGGATATTTTTCTGGGAGCGAGAATTGGAGAGTCAAATAACTTTAAAATTGATGATGAATTAATTTTTAGGAGATGGAGTTCAATTTGTAGATGAAAATTTTGAACAAATTGGCGGAGAATATGTAAATAAAATTAGGATTATTGAAGCTTATGAAAATGAAAATAGCGAGAATAGGGAGTTTGGAAAAAAAGAGTCTGAAAAGAAAAAAATAAAAAAACAGAACCCAAAAAAAGTAAAGGTAAGGAAAATGAAGATAAAAAAAGCTGAAGAAAAAAACTTCAAAAAGCTGATAAATACGATATTATTTCCATTGGAAAAATTGCCAAAAGGGACAAAAGTACATTTATAAAAAAATTATTCTAAAGAGATTAACGACAGAATTATTCATAATATAAAAGGTTTCCAAAAAGATATGCGACTGTTAATGCAAAAATTGCTGGCAAAAAAAGGGCAGGAAATTGAACTTACACTGGAAATTGAAAACTTGAAAAATGAGATAATTTCTGTTACGAAAAAAAGGGAATATTATCGAGCAGGATGCCAGAAAAATTAATTACAAAGGAGCAAATTGCCGAAAAAAATTGGAGAGTTAGGGGATACAACTTTTGAGCTTGGAAAAAAATTCAGATTGACTATGATGGAACTTCGTTTATTCCCTTTAGTGAACTGAAAAAAATTTGAAAAGGGAATGTGTTTCAGAACTTTTGGAAAAAAATTGCTGGAATCATATAAAAAGAACAGCTGCTGAGCGAAAAAAATATGATTTTGAATTAAATAAAAAAATTCTGAAAGCAAGGAAAAATGAAAAATACAGAAAATAAGAAAAAGGCCTGTTATTTCAGCACTTGTTGCGAATGATGAGCAGGAAAAAGCCTGTCGTGAAACAGGGAATAACAAAAAAATTTACCGAAAAACAGTTTGATGTTGCCAAAGAAAAAGAACTTGTCCAAAAACAGATAAAAATAAAAAAATTGAAACAAATTTAGTTTCTAACCTTTATCAGGCAATCATGGGAGAAAAAAACTGGAGCAAGAGGGCAGTCCTTAGATTGGAACTTAAACGTTTTCAATAATCATGCAATTGAAATGTTTTCTAACTTTAAAAATTTAGAAACCGTATTTTTTTATCGCCAGAATTAAGCTATCGACAGTTAAAAAAACATAAAATCTGATAAATTGAAAAAAAGGGTCTTGTGATTTACGGTTATCTAAAGGGAATGTATATTGAACATAAAAATTTTTTTGATGAGAATTACAAAGAATTGGAAGGAGAATTTTATGATAAGTATAAAATTGTGAAAAAAATGAATTGGATAATATTGAGCTTTATTTGGATAAGCCGATGAATTTGATTCCAAGGCTAGATGAGATTTATGAACTGGATTTGGATGAATTGAGGCTGGATTTTACGTTTGAAAAATGCTGATGAAGTAAGAAAAAAATTATAAAAAAAGCGTTGATACGAAAAAGTGGAAAATATACTCCTTATGCTTTTGAGCAGGGAGTTTTATAAATTTTTAAAAATTAAAGGAGGAACCTTGAAATTGAGAAAAGACAGAAATATCTGGAAAAAGTTATATTTACTTTTTAGGTGCATCGATTTTTTTGTGCATTATGCTCTAGTTATTTTATTTAGCATTTTAATATTAGTAAATATTTTTACAACTGGCGAATATAAAAAGATATTTAAAGATAAATCGCTTATTACTGTGGGAATCGTTCTTGGATTTTTCCCTTATAACATCTGCCTTTTACAAAAAAATATTTTTGGGATTAATAGCAATTCCAATATTTTTTTGTGCATTATAGTTGGACGTTATTATACATTGATTGTAGATGTGGAATTTAAAAAAATAATTTGGAATGGATGGCAAAATTTTTCTGGAATATCGCTTTTTATTGGAATTGGTGAATTTCTATTCACGCATAACAGAGTAGGATATTTTGCATATTTTAATCCAAATTATCTTGGAAGCATTATGATGATGTCGGCAATTATAAATTTATATTTTTACTTTTTGAAAAAAAGGTCAAAAAAATTAATTTTTGCTGTATTTATTATGAATATTTTAACAATCCTGATAACAGGCTCAAGGTCATCGCTAATTGCAGTGATTCTTGGAGTGTTTGTACTTTTTTTCTATTTTTTTGAAAAAGAAGATATTTTGCAGGATTAATTTTAATGCTATTGTCATATATTTTAGGAGTAATTTCAGGAGTTTTTTTCCATTTTTGCGGGAAAAGCACGCTAATAGAATATTTTTGGCTAAGAGTAGAAATTATTGATATGGCAATTAGAATTTTTCAAAAGAACGAATCTTTTATACGGACACGGAAACTTTTTACTATAAATTTACGAATTACGTGTATCCACATTCGCATAATGCATTGGTAGAATTACTTTTTAAGCTATGGATTAATTGGAACAATAGCTTTTACTTACTGTATTTTTTTACGATATTTATACGATATTTTTAAGAAACGACAGAAATAATGTCTTAAAAAAATTGCTTTTAATTGCTGGAATTGTAGTTCATAATTTTACTGATTTTTGCGATTTTTTTGGGTACAGACTGTGCTTTTTATTCATTATGGCTCTGGCTTATAAGGAAAAAAATGAGAAAAATACGTGGCTATAGACAAATACGAAATAAATAAAAAAATCAAAAAAACAAGAAAGGAGCAAAAAATGAGAGATAACATATATGTGGGACTTGTCCACTATCCTGTATACAATAAAAAAATAACGCAGTTGTAGCGACTTCCGTTACAAACTTTGATATACACGACATTTCCAGAACATGCAGAACTTATGATATAAAAATATTTCATAATTACTCCAGTTGATGCCCAGAAGGAGCTGACAGGCAGAATAATCGGCTACTGGACTGAAGGAAACGGAATAGAATTTAACAAAAAAATCGAAATGAAGCCTTTGAAAATACAGAACTTGAAGATTCTGTCCAAAGTGCAGTAGAAACAATTGAGAAAAATCGAAGGAAAAAAAGCCAAAAAAATCATTACAACTTCAGCAAAAAAATTTTCCCAAATACTGTAGGATATGCTGATTTAGGCAGGGAAATAGTCGAAGATGACACTCCATACTTAATTTTTATTTGGAACTGGATAGGGGACTTACAAGTGAAATTATGGATTTGTCCTACAAAAATTTTTAGAGCCAATCCGTGGAAAAACCCAATATAATCATTTGTGTGTCAGAAGTGCTGTCTCAATAGTTTTTAGATAGGTCGCTAGGCGAAAATTAAATTAATAAAAAAATATAGAAAAATCTGGAAGGAGAGAATGAACAGAAATATGGAAGCAAAAAAATAAAGGACTAGTAGGGAATTGTAGTAGTCAGCCACAGTAATACACTTGCAGAAGAAGTTATTAGCTTTTGTAAAAAGTGTTCAAGCAAGAGGATTTTGCCTTGGAAAAATGGAGGAAATGCGAAAAGAGAAGTTTATGGAACAAATGTTGAAAAATGTAAAGCAGGCTATAATCCGTGCTGACAAGGGAGCAGGAGTGCTTGTCTTTGTCGATATGGGAAGTTCTGTATTTAATGCAGTTAAGGCAATAAAAGGAATTGGAAGGGCAAGTTGAAGCTAAAAATTGCAGATGCTCCGTTTTTTTGGAAGGGGTAATTTCAGCAGTTGCAGGTAATTTTGATGGAATTGACCTGGATGATCTGAAAAATAATTGCTGAAGATAGCAGAAAAATTTACAAAAATTAAAAAGGAAATCTAATTATTAAGAAAGCGAGAAAGAATAGTAAATAATGGAAAAACTTAGTAAATATAGGAACAATTATTGGAACACACCATTTACGGGGAAGTGTCAAAAATTAACTCAATTTTTGAAAACATCGAACTTATCCAAAATGAGCGTGTTCTTCTTGAAAAAGATGACAAAAAAAGATTGCTTACTGTAAAAAATGTAAAAAGACTAAATGAAAAAAAGCAATTTTAGATTTTTGAAGAAATTGGCAATGTCGATAGTGCAAAGGAACTAAATGGCTATAAAGTTAAAAATTAGACGTGATTTATTGCCGGAAAAAAAGTGAAGATGACTTTTTATATAAAGGATTTATTTGGACTAGAAGTATTTTCTGAAAAACAATAAAAATCGGTGAAATTGTTGATGTAATGGAAACCGTCGCCCATAACATTTTAATTATCGAAGATATTGATACCAAAAAAAGAAATCATGATCCCGCTAATTGATGAATTTGTAACAAAAATTGACTTTCCAAAATGAGAAAAATTGAAGTAACTCTAATTGATGGAATGCGAGAATAATAAAAATCTAATATAATTTTTATTAGATGTGTCATTAAATTCTATTTTTTTAAAAATTATTATAAAAGGAGTAAAAATCAATGAAATTTAGCGTACTCACATTATTTCCAGAATTATTTGAGCAATATTTATCACAAACAATCCTAAAAAAAGAGCAAGTGATAAGGACATCATCAATTTTAATATCGTAAACATTAGAGATTATGCCAGAAATAAGCATAGCCAGATGGATGACATCCCTTTTTGGTGGCGGTGCAGGAATGGTTCTAAAAGCCAGAAGCCTACTGGAACTTCTTTTTACGAAAACTACGAATTTTTACAGCAATGAAAAATAATGAAAATTCAGAAAAGCCTTACGTAATTTTCTTATCTCCGCAAGGGAAACAGCTGACCCATAAAAAAAGTTACAGAACTTTCAGAAAAAAGAGGAAATTGTCCTTCTTTCAGGGGCGTTACGAAGGATTAGACCAAAAGAGTAATTGATAAATTTGTAGATGAAGAAATTTCCATTGGCGATTATGTGCTGAGCAGCGAGGGATTTGCCATCTCTTGTAATCATGGATTCTGTAATCCGTATAAAAAGAAGGTGTAATAAAAAAAGGAATCTTTTGAAACTGACTCATTTTATAACGGAGCTTTTTGGGATTTCGCAGTATACAAGACCTGTGGAAATTGATGGCTATACTGTTCCAGAAGTCTTGCGAAGCGGAAATCATGCTAAGATTTATGAATATCGGTTAACAAAAGTCTATTGAAAAAAACTATTCAAAAATCGGAAGGATCTGTTTGAGAAAAAAATTGTCTGAAGATAAAGAATTTTTGAAATTTTTATGAAAAAAATATAAATTTAAATTAAAAATTAAAAATAAAAAGGATTTAATTAAAAATTTGATTAAGTTTATTTGCCTCTATATTTTTTTACTCTGTTTTCGTTTAAATAAAAATTTGAAAAAAACTTTTATTTTATATGGTATAATTAAAGTAATAACAAAAATATTTAGGCGATTGTAAAAAAATAAAAAGCGGTAAAGGTTGAATAACAGCAGTATCTATAATTGCAAGGAGTAAATACCCTTGTCAGGAAGCGAAGAAAAATTAGGCATAAAAAAATATAGTGTTTACCGAGTTTTTAGACTTTTTACAAATGGCTAATGAAATATTAATTAGGAGGAAAGTTTATGTATTTAATTGATTTTTTTAGAAAGTTATTTAAATCCAAAAATATCGGAATCATTATATGGCTATTCTTTAATTCCTTAATGTTTATTATTCCTTTTATGTCAATGTATCCTGATTATCCGATATTAGGTTTGTTTTGTGGAATAGTTGCATATGCTGGTATGCTAGCTATTGCTTTATCTTCATTAGGAGAATGGTTTTTTTAGACTGATAAATGGATGTAAGAAAAATAATTGATCCGAGGATTTTTTTAATCGTTTAGTTCCATTATTTAACGAAGTTTATGCCAGAGCTAAAAATGAAAGATCCAATCTTATCTCCCAATGTTAAATTATATATGATAAATGATCCTTATCCCAATGCTTTTTGCATTAGGAAGAAATACAGTCTGTGTAACAAGAGGTCTACTACACTTGGATGATGAAGAGATCAAGGGAATTTTTTTGCTCATGAATTTTTCACATCTGTCAAATAAAGATACTGATTTTCTTTTATTTATCTATATTGGGAATTTAATTATGACATTTGGATTTATGATTGCCAGAGCAATAATTTGTATAATTGGCTTTTTTAGGGGTGGCACCAGTGATGATGATGACTATGATGTTGTTAAAGGTCTTAGAGGCTTAATTTTTTTGCACGTTTAGCAGATCTTTTTTATGTAATAGCTGTTGGATTGTATACGAAATTAGGGACTTATTCTAGTGCGACATTCTATGAGAAAGCAAGAATATGAAGCAGATAAATTTGCATATGACTTAGGTTATGGTGAACAGTTAAGGGATGCATTGACGCAATTACAAGATACAGATGAAACTCCTAAAAAAATTTTGAGGCAAATCTGATGTCAACTCATCCAGATATGTTTTCAAGAATTGATAAGCTGAATATGTATCTTTTTCAAAATGATCGTACTGAGAATTATAATTTTTATGAAAAATGAACAAGCAAATGGTACTGAAAATTATAACTTTTATGAAAAATACGCAAACAAATAGTGCTGAAAACTATAATTTTTATGAAAATACTCAAACAAGAAATACTTCAAATGAGAATTCAAAAAAATCCATACAAAAATATTACTACCTTTTTCTTTACATATTAATCGCATGCTTAGCAGGTTACATATTTTCTAAAAATGAATAATAATACAGTGGCTATTAAACATACAATTTCCTAATAGTTCTCGAGAACAAGTTACAGAACAGAATAATACAGAAAAAATAATAACAAAAACACAGCTGGAAGATAATAATCAAAACCAATACAAATTCACAAGATATTTCTGATATTAATTTAGCTAATAAAAGATTTTTTTCAGGATTTAGTGAACAGCCTTCACAAAAATATGACAGATTTAGAGAATATTAATTATTTAGCATCAAATTTACCATCAGCAGATTTTTTTGAGAGCAAATTTTAGCTCTGAAGAATTAGCTTTTATTAAGAAATACGATATATGCCAAATATAATCGTAGATTTCAGACTCCTAAATATTCTAGTTATTTTAGCAGAAAAAAACATGGTATCGGGGAGAATACAATGAAGTAAGTGAAAGAAATTTCTCGCAAGATGAGTTTGATTTATTGAATAATATTCTAATGGCAGAAGGAAAAATCAACACTTAGCAGATAAGTTTTTTTATATCTGAAATTGTAAAAATTTTAAAAAGTTACAGATTTATCTGAAAACAGAAAAAAATAAAATATTGGCTGAAAAAAATAAAGCAATTAATCTTGATATATACTCGAACCCGTTTAAAAATAGAACCTCTAAAAAATTATATAAATCTAGGGTTTGAGTAAAATAGTCATAATTTTTGAGTTCAGTTTTTAAAGCAGTTTTACAAAAAAATTAGTATATATAGAAGTAGTAAAAAATTTAAAGTTCAAAAAGACACCTGGGTGTGCCTTTTTTTATTTGTTATTCAAATGAAATTACTAGTTTTTTTACCAAATGCACAGACCCAATTTTTTAATGTTTTTTTAGTGAAGGATTGGCATTTCCGTTTTCTATTTTGCTTATATCTCCTTGTGTTATCCCAGTCAAATCGGATAATTCCTTTTTGTGTAATATTTTTGTCTTTTCTTGCTTCAATAATTTCTTTTTATAATTTGAAATTCTGCTTCAAGATATTCATATTCTTTTCTAAACCCTTCATCTTTTAATAATTTTTTTCTTCAAAAAGACCAACTACATCCTAACTTCATCCATCTTGGCAGTCGCAATACTTCTAGCCTTAACTGCACCTTCATGTAAGATTTCATAAACATAATCCATATTATTTTCCAGCTCTTCACGTTTTTTTCTGGAATGGTGCGAAATAATCCATGAATTTGTCAAATAATTCATTTTTGGCATGTCCATATCCAAAGTTTCCTGCTCTGAATTTTTCTTTCAATGCCTCTACTTCTGCTTCTGTTGCAAAAAGGGCATATAATTTTGTAATGTTATTGTCAGGATCTTTTGGCTCTTCTAAAGGCGTTGAATCTGTTACAATGCTCATGATCTGTTTTTTCAATGCTTTTTTTGAACCAAACATATTTATTACGTTTCCATAGGATTTACTCATTTTATCGCCATCTGTTCCTGGCACAGTTGCTACGTTTTCAACGATTTTTTCCTTTGGTAATTTAAAAATTTCCTTTCCGTAAGTTTCATTAAATTTAATGGCAATATCACGAGTTATTTCCACGTGCTGCTTTTGATCTTTCCCAACAGGCACAATATCAGGTGAGTACATTAAAATATCAGCCGCCATAAGTATTGGATAAGTAAATAGTCCTACATTTGGCTTAATTCCTTTTGCGATTTTATCTTTATAAGAATGAGCTCTTTCCAATAGTCCCATTGGAGAAATATTTGATAAAATCCAAGATAATTCTGTATGTTCAGGCACATCCGACTGTAAAAAAATAATGTGGATTTTTAGGATCTAGACCCAAAAGCCAAATAATCTAAAAATTACGTTTATTGTGTTAGATTTTTAAATCTTCCCCTTTTTGGCGAAGATGTCAGAGCGTGATAATTTGCTAAAAAAATAGAAACCTTCATATTCATCCTGCAATTCCACAAATTGCTTAATTGCTCCAAAAATAATTCCCAATATGTAAAAATACCGCTGGGTTGAATACCAGACAAACTTCTCATAAAAACCTCCATAATTTGTTTAAATATTTTTTTATTCTAAAAACTTAATTAATTTAATTTTAAAAAAGTTAAAATATGTTTTAATAATATGTCAATATTATATCACTAAAAATTTTTTTGTAAAACATTAAAAATATAGTTCATTCTATTGATTTTAAAATATAACTTTGATATAATATGCTCAAAATTGAGATATGAAAAGGAGAAGTTTATAAAATGAACAGAAATAGATTAACAAAAATATTGTTGCTTATTGTTATTGTACTATTTGGGCTTGGAAAAAAATGTATTTTGGAAGAAACAGCAATAAAATAAAAAAATGATTTTTTTCAAAAAGGATTTGTTGCACAAGATGAAAAAAAGCGAAAAAATTTGCCAAATGGGAAAAATAATAAAAAATGAGAATAAGAAAAATAGTGCTGAAAAAAACAATATAAAAGTGATGAAAAATTAGAAAATAAAAAAATATAAAATTGATTATGAACATGTGATTGGCGGGGATGAAAATTCGCAAGGAAAGTTACGGGAGGACATTCGCTTTTACGTGGAGATGTCAGAATTGTGAAAAAGATTGGAAGTCCAGCTAAAAAATGGGGTATATCAGGGCAAGCATTGAAGTAAAGAAAAAAAGATGGAACTTGGCAAGCAAAAACATCTAATGGTGGAGTAAATACGATGTTTCCAGAAAAATTGGGATGAAGCTAGAATTATTGATGAAATAAATTCAGCCTGGGAAAAATAGAAAAGATTTAAAGGGCAGAGATAGCAATATGTGGCAAGGGATCAGCAAAAAGCGGAGTTTTAATTCGAGGTTATAAAAGTCCTAGAATAACTGCTTATCCTGTTTATGAAAAATCGTTAAAAAAATTAGATTAAAGAAAGGAAAGGCATAATGATTATAAAATTTGGCTATTATGATGATGAAGATTTTGGGCTGACTGCATTTCCAGAAATAAGATTTTCTGAAATGGAAATAGAAAAAAATAAGAAAATAGATCTTTGGAAAAAGAAAAAAAGAATATACAAAAATATTTAATAACTGGAATAATGGAAGATTTTTCCAGATACAGAAATAATTGACATCCTATTGCCTAAATTGGAACAAGTTGAAAGTGGGGAATTACGGAAAAACTATTTGGGATGGTCAGGCTTTTTCAGCATAAGATTAATAAGAATAAAGTGGAATTTGAGCATACAATTTTTGGGATTTGTGAGGAATATCCACTGTGGAGCTGTAAGTTTGAGGAGTATAAAAAAAGTTTTGGAAAGCTGGAAAAAGGTTTTTTTGGGGATGGAATTCGATTTAAAAAAGCGAAATTGTGGTGGAGATTTAATAAAAAAATCTTTATTACAATTTAAAAAAATTTTATGGTATAATATATTTACTAAGAGGAAAACCTCGTAGAGTATAAATTGTGATAAAAAAATAGCGATGGAAAGACTAGATTTTTTTCTAGTCTTTTTGTTACGTTAAAAAAATAAAAAAAGACTATCAAAAGAATTAAATTTTTCTAAAAAAATAGTCTAATTATTTTATTTATTTCTAAATTATATTTTATCAGGTTGTTAAAATTAAGGTATTAATTTTGCCAATTCTTCTAAATCAAGATCAGCATCGTAATCTACGTTGTCAAAGTCAAATCCGTTTAATTGCATGAATTCTTCCCTTGCTCCAGCATAATCACTTATTTCCTTAAAGTTTTCTGGAGTTACTTTATCCCAAAGTGTTTCTACTTCAGTTTGAACGTCTTCACGCATTTCCCAGTTATCTGGACGTAATCTTCTTTCTTCGTCAATTACTGGATGATTTCCATAAACCATTTGAGTTAATAATCTATGTTTTTGCTGAATTGTACCTTCGTGAATACCTTTTTCCTTCATTACTTTATAAAGCAATGCCGCATATAATGGGAAAATAGGGATAACTGCACTTGCTTTTGTCATTAATGCCTTACTTAATGAAACATAAGCCTCTCCATTGTATTTTTCTTTCAAAAAGTCATTTAAAATATCAGAAGTATGTTCTAAATCTCTTTTTGCCGCTCCAATTGTACCTTCCTTGTAAATTCCGTAAGTTACTTTTGGACCTAAATATGAGTAAGCAACTGTTTTAAAGCCTTCAGAAAGAACGCCACCTTTATCAAGTGCTTCAATCCATAATTTCCAGTCTTCTCCACCCATAACTTTTATAGTACTTTTAATTTCTTCAGGAGTTGCAACACCCATTGTTGTCTCTTCCATAGTTTCCTTTTCAAAATTGATAGTTGGGCCTGTAATTTCTTTTGTAGTAGATTTTAATGCTGAACGGTAAGTTACGCCATCAATAGGATCAGTTCTAACTCCACTTGCTAAACTGTAAATTAACAAATCAATTTTCCCGCCAAATTCTTCTTTAATAAATTTTATTACATCATCTTTCATTTCAAATGAAAAAGCATCACCAATGAAATTCTTATATTTTAATCCTTCCTTTTCAGCAGCTTCATCAAATGCAATTGTGTTCCACCATCCAGCAGATCCAGTTCTTTTCCCTCTATACCTTTTTTTCAAATGCCACTCCAATAGTTTCAGCTCCAGCACCAAAAAGCAAGGGAAATTCTTGTTGCAAGCCCATAGCCAGAAGAAGAACCAATAATTAGTACTTTTTTTGGACCTTCATACTTATCTTGAGATTTTACATAATCAATTTGTCTTTTTACAAATTCCTTTGCTCCGATTGGGTGGTTTGTAAGTGCTAAACCACCTTTTAATCTAGGTTTTATAACCATTTATTTTTTTCCTCCTAAAAATTATTTATTATATCATTTTTTTATTTTTTTAAAATATATATATTTAAAAATAATAACATATTTTAAGCCACGTTTTCAAGAAATATTTTAAATTAAGTAAAAAAATAAATAACTTTGATTATCAAAAATATTTTTTTAAAAAAATATTGACTAAAATAAATTATGTGGTAAACTAATAAAGAAGATAAGAAACACCAAAAAAATTTAAAAATAATATGGAGATGAGTAAAATGGGAATGACTATTGATTTTACAGGAAAAAAACAGTTTTAGTGACAGGAGCAAAGAAAAAGGTTTAGGAAAAGATATGGCATTACTTTTTGCATCTTGTGGAGCAAATGTTCATATTGGTGATTTTAATACAGAAGAAGCTGAAAAAAACAGTTGCTGAACTTAAAAATTTTTGGAGTAAAAGCAGATTTCACAAAAATGTGATGTTTCAAATGAAGAAGAAGTTCAAAAATGGTAGAAGATGCAAAAAGCGTTAGGAAACGGGAAATTAGATGCGGTAGTAAATGCAGCTGGAGTAATTTCTATACAAGACTTGCTTTATACAAATGCAAAAGAAATGCAAAGAGTACTGAATATTAATGTTGTAGGATCTGCATTAGTTTTGAAACATTCTTTGGAAATTATGATGAAGCAAAAATCTGGAAATATAATACTGGTGTCATCAATTGCTGGTAGAGAAGGAATGGATATGTCGAAATTTACTGTAGCTTCAAAAAGCAGGAGTTACTTCATTGGTACAAAGTGGAGCAAGAAGAGGAGCACCGTATAACGTCCGTGTAAACGGTATCTTGCCAGGAATTATCCGTACATCAATGTGGGAAGAAATATTAGATGGAATGTCACATAACTGGGATCCTAACAATAAAGAAGAAGTATCACCAGAAGTTCGTGAAGAATTGTGGAAAAAATCTGTAGAATCACTAATACCTTTTAGGTCATGCTCAAAGTGGAAAAAGACATAGCATATGCAACTGCTTTTTTTAGCTTCTGATTTTGCAAAGGAAATCACAAGTGAATGCTTGTCAATTGATGGTGGAACTACTGTTGGAAGATAGGAAACTTTATAAATAGTAAATTTTATAGAATAGCACAAGGAAATCCAGAATTAAAAATATGTGATGAATTGTGCTATTTTTAAATTGGAAAAATATAAAAAGGAGAAGGAGTTTCAGAAATAATGAAGGCTGTAATTGAAAATGAAGATAAGAATATTGGACTTTACTACAGGGACAGAATTGATTATGAGAAAACTAGGGACGATCTTGAGAGAGCAGGACTGTCAGATGGATTTGTGCTTGATGAAACTATAGCACAGATGTTTGCAGAAATAGCTGCACAGCAAAATATAGACGACTTGCAGATAATTAGCCTGAGTGACCCGAACATCAAAGAGATAGTTGGAGCAGAAGCAATAGCAGGAAGAGCCTACCATGTAGGAAATGGAAAAATAGTGATAGTAGCTGAAAACTTACAGGACTTTGCGGATGCGATGGGAACGATAGCGGAAGAAGGAAGACACATCTACCACAGAAACAGCAATGGATTAGAAGACTCAGAGGACTATGCAAGTTTCTATGGAAGACAGTTTGAGAGATACTTTAACAAGCGAGCAAAAGATACGCCACTGTATATGATAGGAAGTAACCTAGCGTATAATGCTGGACAGCTTGGAAATGATTGGGAAGATCAAAGATATGATAATAGAGAAGATTTAAAAAACTCATTTGAATCGGAATGGAAGAATTGATATTGAATATTTTAAAAAAAGTTTATGGAGCTTCTTTCGAGAGTATTAACAATCGTTTAATTAAACTGAAATCTAAAAAAATAGAGGAGATGCACTAATTGAATATGTTATTGACGAAGCAATAGGAGAAATAGACAATAAAACGATAAAAATGGGCGGTACGAGCTATTGATATTGCTAAAAATAATAAGTGGGACTTCATCTAAATCAGAAACTGATATGGAAAAAAATTAATAATGGATTTTTGCTTTGGGCAAGAAAAAGCAACTTTACAGGCAATGGCAGATGAATTCATCTATAGAAATGAAAGAGTTGCTAGAGATATTGCTGAAAGAGTAGAAATAGAAATGTTAAAAAGATTATGGTTCGATTATTTCTAAAGGAAATTTCAGAGGATCAATTGTTTATGATTTATTTGATAATCCAGATAAAGCATATAATAAAGATAAGAAGTATTTTTGACAGAATTTTAAGAAATCAAAAGACTAATCCTCTTGGAATAACTTCAAGAGAATTAATAAATATGGTGCAAGATAGTGATTACTATTATGATCATGGTCGAGATCCAGATTTTTCTTTGAGGCAGGAATGCCTAAATTTAGGAAACCACAACCAGCTAAAGGAAATACAGTTAAATCAGTGGGAGAAAGAAGTTATTTATCTAAATTAAAAATGAAATTAATATACAATCCTAATGAAAGAAGAATGGAGGTAACAAAATAAAAAAATTATGTTATATGATATTATAGATTTTTAGAAATATTTTATAAAGTAAAAAAATATATAAAAAAATAAAAAAATATATCAAATGATAATATTAATAGTTATAATTTTAAAAAATAGCAGACTATATTTATTTTTTTCGTATGATGATACTGTGAAAAATACTGAACAAAAAGAAGAGAAAAATATATTATTTTTAAAGATTCAGATTTTCTATCATTAGGAGATATTAGTAAGAAAAAAAGCAAAAGAAATCTACTATATAAATTATAATATTGCCAATATCAGTGAAATTTTTGACATAAAAAAAGAAAAATTAAATTTAAAAAAATTATTTGATAGGCTGGAAAGAAAAATTATAAGAATATAGATTTGTATTATATTTTAATAATAAAAATCAAAAAAAGATTACTTTTTATTTTGGAACATTAGTATATGTAAAAAAACACCGAAAGATAAGGAAAAAAATATTAAAAAAATCAGTAACATAGACAAAGAAATCAAAAAAATAATTTAATAGAAATAAGAGTATTATCAGATGATAAGAATATAAAGAATACTGAATTAAAAAAAGGAAAAAAATTTTTGGTATAATTTTTGATAAAAATCTAAAAAAAGTGTATAAACTTAGTAGATAAAAATAATAGAAATTGAAAGTTAAGAAAAAAATAAATTGAAAAATAAAAAAATATTGAATAAAAAAATCAGTTGTTGACGAATAAAAAAATGTCATAACGGTATAGTTATAGACAATATTTCAGAAAAAAATTTATAGAAGATTGAAAAAGGAAAATAATATTATGTTTAAAAATAAAATTTTTAATTTTAAGTATTATATGGCAATATTTTAAGATTAAAAAAATAAGAGAAAAATTTTTTTGAGAATTATTTCTGGAATTTTGTAACTTTAATAGATTTTTGAATTTTCAATTTTTATCATTATATCATCGATTTTTACAATCTATATATGGGTAATTTTACAAAAATATTCCTGAATATATTGATGAGCAGGATATTGCAATGCTTACTTTTCTCAGTGGAATTATTATATTTTACAATATTAGATTTTATATTGAGATAGTCAAACAAGAAAAACTTGGATTCACTATATTAATTTATACTGGATTTGAGTTTTCTTCAAAATCATCAAACATAACTGCCAAGAACTGACGTGGAGCAAAGAATAACAAGAAACGTTACAGAGTTTACAGCAGGAGGAGGATTGCTTGATGTAAAAGGGACAGTAAAACAGGTAGGCTCATTAATTGACGGAAACTTCACATTAAATTCAGGCGGTTATGAACATGAAGATTTAAAAGATGTTGACAAGTCAAGAAATATTGGAATCAATATGACATTCACTCCAGGAGTAACAGAAATATACAGAAACGGAAGACTGACAGGAGAAGCAGCAGGTGGAGTAGCAGTTGGAACAAGACTGAACTACAGTGAAACGGACTACGTGACAAAAGTAAAGGCGACAATAGGTGAAGCAACAGGAATTACTGTAAATGGCAAGAGTGCCGACCTGAGCAGTGTAAACAGAGATGCAGGCAATATGGTTGAAGTTGAAAAGGATAAGAAGTTAAGACCAGCTGAATATGATTTAGGAACTGAATACTGGGCAACAAATTATGGAAGAGAAAAATTTAATAATGACGTGGCTCAGGCAAAGAATAAGGTTGAAAGAGTTTCAGAAATAATGAAGGCTGTAATTGAAAATGAAGATAAGAATATTGGACTTTACTACAGGGACAGAATTGATTATGAGAAAACTAGGGACGATCTTGAGAGAGCAGGACTGTCCAGTTTAGAAGTAAAAACAATATTTAGAATATATGGAAAGAAGCCGTGGAGGGAAAAATAATGATAATATATTGTTTATTTTTTTACAGTAGTATTTTTACAAATTATTTTAAATGGAAAGTCGCCATAGAATCTAAATTTAAAAATTATAGTTCTTTTGATGAATTATTTTCTATATTGTTAATAATAATTTCATGCTATATTTTATATATCTGGACATTATTTTACGTGTCTATTGGAATAAAAAAAGTTTAGAAAAATTCAGTTTATTACATTTTATATTCGATAGCATTAATATTAATAATAATATTTTTATGGATTAAAAATTATCATTCTGAGAAAAAGAAAATAGTAATATTAAAGTTCCAGTTCTTTTGATTTCAACCGTTATTGAATTAATAATTATGATATTAATTGGAGTAGATGCTTTTTAAAAAAACAAAAAAATCATAAGGGTGGAAAAATACTATTTGAGGTATTCTGAACCGTATAATGTATTATGGAGAAATTGCATAGTTAAGGTAGTATTAGATTCTCGAGGTTCGGTATTAAATGGTGAATATTCACTTCTTGGAAGAAATTGTACAACAATATTCTGATAAAAAAATAATAGAACAAAAACTTAAAAATTCTATAAAAAGGATTAAAGGAATTTAAATGTAAAGGAAATTGTTCTGAAGGTAAAAATAAGAACACCACGAGTAGGAGGAAGATATTTTATAAAGACATATAATTTAATTTCAAACAATTGTGTTGTTTATGTTGAAGCACAATTCAAAGGAACATCAAAAGAATTTAGATTTAAAATTGGAGGAATTTTACCATCTAATTTAAGAGATTATGCCATAAGTTATGTTAGAAATTCTAGTGCAGGTATGATAGGTGTAACTAGATCGGATAAGATGAGATATTATGATTACAACGGAAGCAAAGGAATCATAGAAAAATATAAAAAAATATGAATTCCCATAAATTAAAGAAAGAGATAGAAAGTTATGAATAAAAATTATTTTTTTATTACTATAAATATTATATGGCAAATATTTAAAAATATATAATAGAAAAAGTTTTTTTATGATAAATATTTACAACAAAAATTATGTAACTTTTTGTAGATTATGTATTTTCACTGTTAACGATTATTGTCTTCGGATTTTTTTATTTATTTTTCCTTGTTTAATAATATATTTCAGAATACAGATTTAATTATATCTTTCAAGTTACTATGTTTATTACTAATTTTTTTATATTTTTATTTTTGAAAAATTATATGTGTTAATTTCAGGAAGTATAAACATTAAAATATGTTTTTTTGGAATTTCTTTTGGTATTAGAACTTATGATACCCTATTTAATAGATATTATATTTTAAAATCAAAAAAATAATAAAAAGATTTTTTTGATGTTTATTTATTTTTTTGTATTTATTTTCTAAGTTATAACTTAGAAAAATTACAAAAAAATATTTTTGTAAGTTATAACTGATAAAAAAATATTGATTTTTTTAATTTTTTTGTAAGTTATAATTGAAAAAGAGGTGATAAGATGTTAAAAAGAGATGAGTATATAAAAAATAGTACCTTTTTATTGATAAAGATGTGATAAAGGTTTTGACAGGAATAAGGAGAAGTGGAAAAATCAGTAATGTTAAAACTTTTAATGGAAGAATTAAAAAAATATAGGAATAAATGAAAAAAACAGTTTATTTATATTAATTTTGAAAAATTTGAAATATAGAAATCTAAAAAAATTATGAGAGATTATATGATTTTATTTTTAAATAAGGTTGATAATAAATATAAGAGCTACTATATTTTTAGATGAGATTCAAGAAATGGAAGAATGGGAAAAATGTGTGAACTCTTTGAGGGTGGATGAAGACTTTAATTTTGATATTTATATTACAGGTTCAAATGCCAAGTCGCTTTCAGGGGAACTTTCGACATATCTGGCTGGGAGATATATTGAATTTGTTGTGTATCCGTTTTTCATTTAAAGAGTTTTTGAAATTATGAAAGAGAAAAATAAAGAAATAGATTTAAAAGAAGCATTTCAAGACTATGTAAAATTTGGAGGAATGCCATTTCTTCATAATTTGGATTACAATTTTTGAAGCAAGTATGCAATATTTACAGGACTTATATGCTTCCATTATATTAAAGGATATTACTCAGAGAAATAATATTAGAGATACAGATTTGCTTGAAAGAATAATAAATTATGTTGTTATGAATATTGAAATACATTTTCAGCAACATCAATTTCTAAATTTTTTTAAAAGCGAGAATAGAAAAGTTGCAACAGAAACAATACTGAACTATATAAAGGCATGTGAAGAAGCTTTTTTTAATTTATCGAGTTGCTAGAAATGATTTATTAGGAAAAAAGATATTGAATGTGAATGAAAAATATTACATAGCTGATCATGGAATAAGGGAAGCAATAATGGAAAAATAATCAAAAAAATATAAATCAAGTACTGGAAAAATATTGTGTACTTTGAAATGTTAAGAAGAGGATATAATGTAAAAAAATTGGAAAGGTAGATAATCTTGAAGTAGATTTTTGTCTGTAAAAATGATGAAACAATATATATTCAGGTGAGTTATCTACTGGCATCAGAAGATACAAAAGAAAGAGAATTCTCAGTTTTAGAAAAATATTAAAAGACAACTATCCAAAAATATGTGCTGTCGATGGATGAATTTGATATGTCAAGAAATGGTATAAAGCATGTAAATTTGATAGAATTTTTAATAAAAATAAGTTAATTGCAAAAATTGAATAGTTGTAAAAGAACAGTATCGGTTAAAAAAATAATATTTTTCAGTATTTTTGTTATATAAAAATAGTGTTGCTAAAAGGGGAAAAAGTCGGTATACTTATAGTAGAATAAAAACAATAAATAATAACAAATCAAAGAAGGGAATGGTAATGATGAAAAATAAGCAAATTTATTGATCATACAATTTTGAAGGCGAGTGCTACGAGAGAAGATATAAAAAAATTATGCGATGAAGCAAAAGAATATGGATTTTATTCAGTTTGTGTAAATGGGGCAAATGTTGAGTATGCTTTTAGTCAAGTTAAGGATAGTGATGTAAAGGTTGCAGCGGTAGTTGGGTTTCCTTTGGGAGCTATGGTGACTGATGTGAAGGTGTTTGAGGCGAAAAAGGCGATTGAAGATGGTGCTTCAGAAATTGACATGGTTATTAATGTTGGAGCATTGAAAGATAAGGACTACGATTTAGTGGAAAATGAAATTAGAAGAATTAAAGAAGCGATTGGAAAAAATGTCTTGAAAGTGATTATTGAAACTTGCTATTTGACTGATGAGGAAAAAGTGAAGGCGTGTGAATTGGCTGTTAATGCGAATGCTGATTTTGTGAAAACTTCGACAGGTTTTGGAACTGGAGGGGCTACATTTGAAGATGTGGAACTTATGAAAAGAACAGTTGGAGATAAGACTAAGGTTAAGGCAAGTGGTGGAGTGAGAGACTTTGAAACTGCGAAAAAATATATTGAATTGGGTGCCGAAAGATTGGGAACAAGTTCTGGAATTGCGATTGTAACGGGGGATAAGAATGAAGGTTCTGGATATTAAATTTTTTTAAAAAGAGGTGAGAAAAAATGAAAAATTAAAAATTATTTATTTTTGTATTTTTTTACTATTGATTTCTGTAATTGGTTTTGGAAAAAAATACAAATGCTCAAGAAATTTTATTGACTGATAACGGTGTAATTTTTTTAATTTAAGAGGAATTTTTAAGATGGATTGGGATAAAAAGTGATCCAGAAGTGCCTTGCTCGGGTACTGGGTATGGTGAAATGCTGTTTTATCCTGAAAATAAGGATATTGTTAATGGAAACCGCTAGTTTTGAGGCTTAGAAATTTTTGACTACAATAATCCAGAAATATATGAGGATAATAAAAATTATGAAAAAGAAGCCTCTAAGGAAGAGAAAAATTATTACTGAAACATTGAAGAAAAATTTTCCAGAAGAATATCAAAAAATGCAAAAAATTCGTAAAGGGAAATTTGAAGTTCCAGCGACAGTTAAGATAAAAAAAGTTTTGCCGTATACAGAATGTGATTTTACGACTGTTTATGCTTATGCTACAGAATTAAAGAGAGTTGATGGTGCGAAATCGAAAAATTACTGAAATAAAAAAACGAAAAAAATCGAAGGATTCTGAAGAAGAATTTTCAGATCCGAATGAACCTTTTGATTTAAAAAAATATGAAGTGAGTTCAAAGGATGGATATGCGAATTTGCGTGAAAAACCAACAAAAGAATCAAAAATTGTTTCAAAAATGGATAATGGAACTGTTTTTGAAATATATTACAAAAATCTGGCGACTGGTATTATGTTTTTGATGTTGAGTATCCTGATGAAAGTAATAAACTCTCAAAAGCAAAGGAATATCGAGGTTTTTATCCATAAAAAGCCAGTTGAAAAATGTTGATTAAAAAAATTTGAAAATATTTGAAAAATATAAGAATTTCATACAAAAATTTTTATACTAAATATCATTTGAAAAAAATAGGAAAAATATTTTATTGATTTTTTTGCTAAGGAGTTTTGATCTCTCATTAAATAGAATTTATGTCTAATGGGAAATAGTATGGAAATATAGAAAAAGGAAGAGAAAAATGACTTTTGAAGAAATAGAGAAATTTTATAAGAAAGACACCATTACGGTAGCAAAAGAGTTACTTGGGAAAATTTTTGATTTCAAGAAATGAAAATGAGATATTTGCTGGATACATTGTTGAAACAGAGGCGTATTTGGGTGAATTTGACAGAGCTACTCACGGTTATGGGAAAAACGGACTCCAAAAGTAGAAGCATTGTTTGAAAAAAAGCTGGAACTGTTTATATTCACTCGATACACTCTCATAAAATGTTAAATATTGTGACTTGTGAGAAAGGAAATCCGCAAAGTGTGTTAATTAGAGCTATAGAGCCAATTTTGAATGTTGAAAGAATGGAAGAAAATCGTGGAAAAATGTGGAATTTTAGTGAGTAATGGTCCAGGAAAAATTTACAAAGGCATTTGGGATTGACGATAGATTTTATAAAACGGAAATTCAGATTATTGAGAAAAAATATGTTTGAAATTGAAAAATTTTTTTCTGAAAAAAATTAGAAAATGAAAAATTTTGGAATTAAATATGACATTTCTAAAAATAAATGAAAAATATTTGTATCTTGATTTTGAAAAATGCTAAAAATTCCTAGGAAAAATAGGTGTTTCTGCGAGAATTGGAGTTCCGAATAAAGGTGTTTGGACTGAGAAAAAGTTAAGATTTTTTTGTGGAAGGAAATAGGTTTGTTTCTGGGATGAGGAAAGCGGATATGAAAGATGATGTTTGGGAGTGAAATATTTTTTTAATTGTAATTTTTTTGTTTGAAAAAGAAATTTATAAAATTGAATTTGAATCGAAAGGAGAATATGTGAAGAAAAAAATATCTTAAAAAGTATTGTTATTTCTAGTTTTTGGCAAATGTGGGATTTGGAGATGTCGCTCAAATTTTAGGAAATTATTATTCGATAGACAAAGGAAAGGTTTATTATGGAAATGAAATTTTTGGAGAGAGCAAATCTGAAAAACTGCTGAGTTGATAGGATTTTTCTCTTTTAAAAGATGATAAGAATGTTTATTATATGGGTGAAAAAAATAAAAAGATGTAAAAAAATTAAAAAAATTTTGAAAAATTAGGGCAGAATTATTGGAAAAATGATAATAAAAATTTATTATCTGAATAAAAATAGAAAAATGCTGATATTATGAGTTTTAAAGTTTTAAATGAAGATTTTTGCGAAAGATAAAAAAATAATGTGTATATAGGAAATAGCAAGATAGGACTTTGGAAACTTGATAAAATTGAAAAATCCTGAAACATTCGAATTTTTTTATCAGATACTATAAGTACTGATTCATTTTATGGAAAAAGACAAATATAATGTTTATTACGTAAATAGGATATTTTTAAGTTGTTTTTGGTACATATACTTGGATAGGGTTTAAAAGTAGAAGGAATTAATAAGGATAAAGTAAAAATTCTTGAATAAAAAAATTTATAAAAGATGATAAAAAAACATTTATTTTTGAAGGTAAAAATTCTAGAAGATGTCGATTATAATACATTTGAAGTGCTTCCAAATGGAGATGGAAAAAGATAAAAATCGAAGTTATGAATATTTGACTAAAGATGAATTGAAATGGTTTTAAATAACAGAAATTAATTATTTATAAAAAATAAAATAAAAATTGTAATTTTTTTGTTTGAAAAGAAATTTATAAAATTAAATTTGAATCGAAAGGAGAATATGTGAAGAAAAAAATATCTTAAAAAGTATTGTTATTTCTAGTTTTAGCAAATGTGGGATTTGGAGATGTTGCACAAATTATAGGAGATTATTATTCGATAGATAAAGGTAAGGTTTATTATGAAAGTAAAATTTTAAAAGGAGCAAATCCGAAAAACTGCTGAGTTGATAGGAGATAATCTTTTGAAAGATGATAAGAATGTTTATTATAGGGGCAAAAAAATAAAAATTAAAAAAATTAAAAAAATTTTTGAGAAATTGGGATGGAATTATTGGAGAAATGATAATGAAATTTATTATAAAAAAAATAGAAAAAAATAATTCTTGCTGATATTGTAAGTTTTAAAGTTTTAAATAAAGAATATGCAAAAGATAAAAAAATAGTGTTTATAGTGGGAGTCGTAGTTTAGGATTTTGGAAGGATGGAAAAAAATTAAAGATCCTGAAACATTTGAATTTTTTTATCAGAAAAAAATAGAATACAGTTCGTTTTATGGGAAAAGATAAATATAATGTGTATTATATAGAAATAATACAATCAGACTGTCTTGGTACAGATGCAAGTATAAGTTACGAAATTCATAAAATAGAAGGAATTAATAAGGATAAAGTCAAATTCTTGAATAAAAAAATTTATAAAAGACGATAAAAAAACATTTATTTTTAAGGGAAAAAAATTTTAGAAGGTGCGGATTATAATACATTTGAAGTGCTTCCTAATGGAGATGGGAAAGATAAAAAAATCAAAGTTATGAATAAATGATTTTAATCAAAGAAAAAAATTAATTTTTTTTACAGATAAAATAAAAAGATAGGAAACAAAAAAATGGAATTTAGAATTATAACATACAATATTTTTGGGGCAAGACTTACCAATGGAAGGGAACTTGCTCGGAGCTTGAAAAAATATAATCCAGATTTTATTGGACTTCAGGAAGTCGATAGAAATACGAAGAGAAGTAAATTTCGGGATGTTGTACAGGAAATGGCACAGGAATTGGGTTATTATTATCATTATTTTCAGAAAAACAAGGGATTTTTGATAAAGGTGAGTTTGGAATTGCGTTTATTTCAAAAGTATGATGTGAAAAATATTTACATTCATCAGCTACCTGGAAAAAGCAAGGAAAAAAGGCAAGTTTTGGCAGCTAGATTGAATACTTCAAAATTTAAAAAGAAAATTTTAGTTGTGAATACACATCTTGATAACAGTTTGGACAATAAAAAAATGAGGAGTTGGATGATTTATTTGCTACAATCGAGGGATTTAAGGGCGATGTGAAGTTTTTTTGTGGAGATTTTTAATCTTTTGCCAACGACAGAATATTATGCGAAAATCAGGAAAAAAATTGGAATGACAGCTATTTTTCAAGGTAGAGATTTGGAAAAATAAGAAAAAAACTCAGAAAATAGGGAGCTTGAAACGCCTAGAATTGATTATGTGATGGCAAAAAAGAGGACAGATTACAAAGTGAAAAAAAGAGTTTTTTTATATTAATGATGATTCAAGGAATTGGACGAAATTGTCAGATCATTTGCCGTATATGGCGATTTTTGAAGTAGAATAAATTTATTGGAAATGATTTTGAAATTTTTTTGAATTAGGGCATGTCTTAAAAACTCTCAAAATGACGAATTTTTAACAAATTTTTTTCTAAATTCAAAAAAATAATAAATACTGATTTTATCGTACTTTGTACAATTTCTAAAAATCAAAAAAATATTAAAAAAATAACATAGATTTTGAGTTTTCAGACACAGCTTAATCTTAAATTTTTAAAAAAACTTTTTTTATTTTAAATCAGGAGTGAGTCTTGGGTCAGTGCAGAAAAAAATTTTTGAAGATTAATAGGGGTATGGCGAGAATACCCCTGCTAAAAAAGAATAAAAAAATGTATTTATTTCAATCCCAATAATTTTTATGATATTCTCTCCAAGTATTTTATCTGATATTTTTTTAGATGGACTTAAATATTCTATTACTTGTTTATTTAAAAATGAATCACCGTAAGGAGCATCAGAACTAAATAGACATTTGTCAGGAACTTCTGTTATTATCATTTTTAATGCGAGTGTAGAAAAAGCAGCGGATAAATCAATGTAGGCATTTGATGTGTTTTTTACAAAATCTGTTACTTCTATCCAGTTATAACCTCCCATATGTCCAAAAATTACTGGTGTTTTGGAATATTTTTTTGTGAGATTTTCAAGAATTTTTTTATACCGTTTAGAGTGACTGGATTAAAAGTGTGAACCCATATGGGAAAGTTTTCATATTGTTTTAGTGCTTTAAAAATTGTTTCTAATTGGCTTACTTGTTCATCATTTCCAGGTATAAATTCGCCAATGCCTTTTAATCCATTGTCAATAATATATTGTTTTATCCAGATTTGAGTTTCTTCGAGGGATAATCCAAGTGGCACTGTTCCAAAACCATAAAATTTATCGGGATAATTATTTATCACTTTCATTAAATCAGAAATATCCTTTTTAAATCTTTTTTTATTATTTTCAAGAGAATTTTTCTCCGCCTAAAATTTTAAATAAAATTGACATCTCATTTTTTTAAATTCAGTCAATGTTTTAGCTTTTTTTCAGGATGTGGAGTCGTTGTAAAAAAAGTATTGCTTTGTCTACTCCTGCTTTTATTCATTTGTTCAATTTGTAATTCTGTTGGCAATATTAAATGTTGATGATTATCTATTATCATATCTTCTCACCCTTTCATCTTTCTATTATTTTTTTGATATAATAAAGTATAACATACCTCTTGTAATCAATACAAGTACGCACATTTTTTTGATATAAAGTATCTTTTTGATACTTTATTAAAGGAAGGAAAAAAATATGTCAAAAAACAGAAGCAGTTTCAAACGCTTGTCCAATGGAGTTAGGAATAAACATACTCAGCGGGAAATGGAAATTAAGGATTTTATGGAATTTGTATATTAAAAAAAGTGGTCAGATTTAATGAATTGCAAAAGAAACCTGGGAAATATTACTACAAAAAAACTTTGACAGAGCAATTGAGAGAACTTGAAGATAAAAAAATGATAAAAAGAACTATTTATCCTGAAATTCCTCCAAAAAGTTGAATATTCTCTGACTGAAATAGGCAGTTCTATTGAGCCTGTATTAAAAAAACTTTATGTGATTGGGGAAATGAATATTTGGAATTGATTGATAATAATACAGATAAGGTTTAAAAAAATAAGTTATGCGGAAACAAAATTTTCAAATAAGAAATATTTTCTATCATAATAGAGTTGTTAAAGCTACTATTTAATGAAATAAAAGGTGTTTGTATGGATTTTAGCAAATTTAAAAAAATGATAAAAGTATCGTTGTAATTTTTTTGCAATATATTTGCATTTTTTTCGTTGTAAAAAAAGTGTATGAAGAGAACATTTTTTTCATTGTAATTTTTTTGTTGATTGAAGAAAAAAATATAACCCCTGAAATATCAGTAAGAATATCAATGAATGATTATAAAAAAAGAATGGTTGTTAAATTTACCGTTGTATATGGCAGAGGAAATTGGAAATATTGTTGAAAAAAAGAAAAGAAATGATAAAGGATAGTTAGAAATGTTAGGAAATGACTGATATTTTGACTGATAAAATGACTGATAAAGAGCTACAAAGGCTGAAAAATACTGGAAGTGTATTTTGAGAAAAAAATAATTATATTGATAATAGTGAGGCTCAAAAAGATTTTGAATGTTTCGGATTCTACGGCGAGAAGATTTTTGAATAAACTTGTGAAAGGTGGGATTTTTGGAGGCTATTGGAGAGAAGAAAGGGAGAAAATATAGGAAGAAATAAAATTTAAATTTTTTTAAATATTTAAGAATTATAAAAAAATTATGATAATTCAAGAATAAATTAATATAAACAGGATGAGATAAAAATGGATGTAAGTATAATTACTTGGGATGAAAAATTATTATGATAGTTGCTATGAGGATTATCTTCAAATTATGAAAAAAATAATGAAATTGTTTTATTATGGATATTGGTATGAATTAATTTTTTTATAATGAAGAAGCACGATATAAGTTTGTGTTTGAATTTAATTATGGGGATATAAAAAAATAAATGTGATACGGGTATAGTAAAAATTTGAGAATAATTTTTGATGGTTCCATATCGAGAAAAAGATTTATCAGTACGATTATAAATATTTACCTTTAAAATTTACTGAACAGCAGTTATTAAGGTTGATGTCTAAAGAAGAAATAAGTTTAATAAATAAAAATTTCTTGTTCAGATATTTTTGTTGCAGTGGTCAGGATTGAGTAATTTTAAAGGATATTTTGATACATTTGAAGAATATAAAAAAACAATTATTTTATGATATATATTTTGTTGATATAGATAAATTAGATGATAATATTGAAAATTTTTTTAAAGAAGTATCGAAACTAAGAAATAGAGGAATAGTAAAAATTTTTAAAAAAATGATTTTGAAATTGTTACGGCTTATTTGAATACGGGAAAAAAATTTGGGAAGCATTTTTGAAAAAAAGGATGATAAAATATATTTGAATACAGGACTGGATGTAAGCATAGATATAACAGATATTGCAAAGAAGTATTATAAAAAAATTTTAAAAATCAATTGTTTTTTAAAATAGATAAAAAGATGTAATTAAATAAAAAAAGAAGGGGAGAAAAGTATAGGAAGAAATAGTAAAATTAGGAGATAAATTGAATGAAAAATAAAAATATTCAAAATTTGAAATTAATATGTGGGATATATTTTTTTCTAGTAATATATTTAAGTCATTTATTAGGAGGAATTGATATTTTATTTAATGAAAAAGAAAAAGGATGGAATATTTTTAGCTATTGGAATAAGTTATTTTTGTATATAGATTTCTTTTTGGTGATGATTATTAAAAAGCAAGATAAAATTTGATTTTTTTCTGATTATGAGGTCAAAATAAAAGGTCTATTTTTTTGAGAAAAACTATTGAATATAGTGACATAAAGGAATTGATAGTTAGAAAGAATATATTAGGATCGTATGATATTCTTTTAAATTTTGACAGTACAATAAGTGTTTATAAGTATTTATGTAATTTGGTAACTGATGTTTCAATAGAAAAATAATCATGAGAAAAAGTTATGTTTTTTTGTGATATAAAAAAATAAAGATGAAATTTTGGAATATTTTTGGAGAAAAATAGGTTATCCTAAAAAAAGAAATTCGTGAAAAAAAGTGAATGGAGAAAAAAATTATATGTGAGATATTCGATTTTTTTGAAAAGATTTTCATATGTTGTGCTGTTCAATATTTAGCATAGTATCAATTTTTTTCGGTTGGAGTTGCTTGGGGGATTTAGAATTAATGATTGAACTATTTGTAATAATAATATTATTACTAGTGATGACTATGATAAAATTTTTTTAGAAAAAGATTATATTATGAAAAGATATAGTAATTACAGTATATCAATATTTGAAAAAGAAAAAAAGGAATTTATATTGTAGACAGTTTTTTTGGAAACAGATGAAAAAGTAGTGATTAATTATGAAAAATTATTTTTATAAAAAGGGATTATTATTATTTTTCAGAATAATGTTATGCCTAAAAATTATAAAAAAATATGATAATTGAAATTATAAAAATAATGATTTACAGGAATGAACGAAATTATTAGATTATTTATCATATTTAAAATGGCTATGGATAGGGCGACTTTTAATTGAAAGTTATTTGGAAAATAATTATCCAGAACTTTATGAAGATTATGATTCTGATTCTGAAGCTGGGGGATATGTTGGACGCTATTTTGGAAATACTAAGGAAAAATTGGGAAAAAAATACGGAAAGTGGCTGAAATAGTTGAGGATTTGATTGAAAATGAAGATAAAATTTATAAGTATATTAAAGAAAAATGGAGATGATATTTTCTGGGATTCATTCTAGGTAAGAAAATAGAAATGAGGGAAAAATGAAGATGGCGTTTAATGTAAATGATAATGGCGATATTGAGGATTTTGAAGTTGATTGGCTTGGGAAAAAAAGTGTATGTGTCAATGGAAGAAGCTGAAATTTATGATAAGGAACTGGAAAAAAACAGATGTCTTTTATTTTTTTAATAATATAAAAAGAATGGGATGTTAAAATAAAAAAATAGCATTGTAAAAATATTTAGGTATGGCAAACAGCCGTTTAAAAGAGAATAAATTGTCTGTTCCATTTGAGAACGTTATTCAAAAAGTTGGGAAATAGTCTAACTAAATACGATGTAGAAAATGCTAGAAATGGAATTATTACAGAAAAACTTTTTTTCTTCCAAAAATTTAACAATTGATGAAATAATGCCATATTCTATTAGTCAATTTAGTGTGTGGGCTTACGATGAAGTATTTTTTTGATGGATATGTGTTTATAACTGATGCTGAGATTTATGAGAAAGTTGTTTTTGATGATTTGACAAATATTTATAAAAAAATCATAATTTTGAAAAAGGAATTATCACAATGAAGAATAGGGATTACATTGAAGGGTTTATTGAAGGGGTTTCAATGTGTTGGAATAATGGAATGAAAGTTTGTCCTGAATATACAGCAATATATATTGATACATTTTTATTGATAATGATAAAAAAATAATGATTTGAATGAAATAATAAAGAAAAAAATTATTGCAGTATTATGAAAGTAGTTCATCTGAAAAAAAGATGATAATATTAGAAAAATTGGAAAAAAATTGAACATTGTTTTCAAAAAATAGAAAAATACGAAAAAGTTGATAAAAACAAAAATGAAACAAAAAGCTAGTTACGATAGAATTTCTGAATTTATTAAATTGCAAACAGAATTTACTGTTGAGGAAATAATTGAAAAATTTAGAAAAATAAAAGCAGATAAAAAAAGGAACAATACTGGAATGTAAGACGTTTTTTTATCAAATAACACATTGGTTTGGTGAGCCTGTAAATTTTTATTTAACGATAAAGAAATATGAAGATATTTTTAAGTGAATTTTATGCGTATAATGTTTTTTTCAGCTGGAATAATACGGTACAAAGAACATTTATTAATGATTGTTTATGGATCTGATGAATAAAAAAGAAATTTATTTGCCTTTTAAAAAAACATAAAAAGGTATAATATTATTAAACAAAAAAAGAAAGGAAGATAAGAAAATGAAAAAGATAGAAAGAATAACAATAATAGTTTTAGATAGTGTTGGAGCAGGAGAATTGCCTGATGCGAATTTGTTTGATGATTGCGGATCAAATACTTTAGGGAATATGGCGAAAGCTCATGGTGGAATGAGTTTGCCTAATATGGGTAAATTAGGACTTGGAAATATTACTGAGATTGAAGGGACTCCAGCTGTAGAAAATACTGAAGGGGCCTATGGAAGAGCAATTGAGGTGTCTCATGGAAAAGATTCTACGACTGGACATTGGGAAATTGCTGGTGTGCCATTGGAAAGACCGTTTCCAAACTATCAAAATGGATTTTCAGATGAAGTTATAAAGGAATTTGAAGAAAAAACAGGAAGAAAAGCTATGTTGAATAAGCCAATTTCAGGGACTGTAGCGATTGACCAATATGGAGAAGAACAAATTAAAACTGGAAATTGGATAGTTTACGGTTCGGCAGATCCTGTGTTTCAAATTGCTGCGAATGAAGAAATTATACCATTAGAAGAACTTTACAAAGCATGTGAAATCGCACTTGAAATTTGTAATGAAAAATCACCTGTGGCAAGGGTAATTGCAAGACCTTATGTTGGTAAAAAAGTTGGAGAATTTAAAAGAACTGCAAACAGACATGACTTTTCGATTGATCCGCCAAAAGAAACAATGCTTGAAAGATTGGAAAAAGCTGGACTTGATGTAGTTGGAATTGGAAAAACGAGCGACTTGTTCAATGGAAAAGGGATTACAGACAATAGAAAAGCTAACCAGGATAATTTGGATGGAATTAAGAAAACAATTGTGGCATTAAAAGAAGATACAAAAGGATTGATTTTTACTAACTTGGTTGACTTTGATGCAGTTTATGGGCATAGAAGAAATGTGGAAGGTTATGTAAATGCTTTGATTGAATTTGACAATTGGTTACCTGAAATTGAGAAAAACTTGAAAGATGATGAAATCTTGATTATCACTGCCGATCACGGAAATGACCCTACTTATAAAGGAACTGATCACACAAGAGAGTACATTCCAATATTGATTTACGGTAAAAATGTTAAAAAGAATGTAAATATTGGAACTAGAAAAACTTTTGCTGATATTAGAGCAACTGTAGAGGAAATTTTGTTGGGGACTGAAAAAGAAGGAAGTTTTTGCAAAAGAGATTTTGGAAGACTAGGAAATAGGTAAATGTGGGTTAATTGAGGTTAGAAATTATATGAAACGAGAAAAATTATGTTGAAAACACCTTTTGGAAATATACGAATGTTTTTAGATAAAAAAAGAAGTTGAGTTTAATTTTTCTAAAATTCAAAAATTCTAAATCTTTTTGAAAAACTGAAACATATTCATTAAAGTATGAATTTAAAAAGGAAGAAGTTGATAAAACAAGTAAACATTTCTTAAAATGTATTTTAGAAACAAATTTTGAATATGAAGCTTATGTCGAAACTGGAGAAAGATTGGAAGCAATTTCTTTTGAAGTTAATAAAGGAAAAACTAACAATTGGAACGGTTTCTGGATTATCTATGGTAGAAGTTGACGGGAATAATAATGATTTTGATGTTAAGTATTTGAAAAATGGAATTGAAATTGTAATTTTTAAAGAGACGGCGAGTCAAGAGTTTTGTTTTGGAATTTCTTTTTAGGAAATATGAATTTGGAGAATGAAATTCAAACATGGCTTGCGGTTAGTTATGTGATAGGATAAAATAAAAAAATAGATTTTTAGAATTTAAAAAGGGGATTTTATGGAGAAAAAAGCGATACCTGTAGGAATTGAAAATTTTGAAGATATAATAAAAGATAATTATTATTATGTAGATAAGTCAATGTTAATAGAAGATATTCTTGTAAATAGAGTCGCTGTGACACTTTTTACAAGGCCGAGAAGATTTGGAAAAAACGCTTAATATGTCGATGATTAAGTATTTTTGATGTGAGAAATAAAGATGAGAATAGGAAACTTTTTGAGGGATTGAAGATATTTGGTAGCGAATATATGAAAGAGCAAGGAAATATCCTGTTATTTTTTTGTTTCGTTGAAGGATTTAAGGGCGGATACTTGGGAAGATACTTTTGAAAATTTAAAAATCTTTTATTTCTGATTTGTATGCTGAATTTGAAGATATGAGAGAAATAATGAATAAGCGAGATAAAAATAAAAATTTGATAAAATATTTTATGAAGAGGAAAAAGGAGATTATGAAACATCTTTAAAATTATTATCAAATTATATTTACAAATATTATGGGAAAAAAGTAATAATTTTTAATAGACGAATATGATGCACCAATAATTAATGCTTTTGATAAAGGTTATTACAATGAAGCAATAAATTTTTCAAGTATTTTATAGTTCGGCATTAAAAACTAATGATTCTTTGAAATATGGGATTTTGACTGGGATAACTCGGATTATAAAGGAAGGGATTTTTTTCTGGTTTGAATAACCTTTATGTGAACACGATACTTAGCAAAAATTATTCAGAGTATTTTTGGACTTCTTGAAAGTGAAGTAATTAAAATGCTAGATTATTTTCAAATGAAGTATAAAACAAAAAGAAGTTAAAGATTGGTACAATGGATATCGATTTGGAGATAAGGAAATTTATAATCCTTGGTCAATTATTAATTACATAAAAGAAAAAGAATTGAAGGCATATTGGGCAAATGTTTCTGGAAATACGCTTTTAAAAATATGCTAGATCAAGCGGAGAAGATGTTTATACAGATTTAAAGCGATTTACTGATGGAGAAAAGTATTGAAAAATATATTTCAGATGGGACAACGATAAAAAGTCTTTTGAGTAATGATGATGAAATATGGCAATTGTTTTTGTATAGCGGATATTTGACGAAGGCTAAAGAACAAATTGAAATTGATGAAACTTTAGAATATACAAATATTTATAATTTAAAAAAATTCCAAATAAAGAAATTAGAAAAATATTTTTGGGGAATATGTTTTTAAATAGATTTTTTTGGAACAGAATTGAAAAACAAGTATTTTGATAAAAGCATTGGAAAGTGGAGATATTAAGAAATTTGAAAAAGACATTAGGTGAAATAATGGTAAATATGCTTAGTCATTTTGATTTGGATAGTGAAATGGAGAAAATTTATCAAGTGTTTATGATAGGTCTTGTAGGATTTTTTTGATGGGAAAAATATGAGATTATTTCAAATAATGAGAGTGGATATGGAAGATATGATCTTGCGATGATTCCGATAAAAAGTAATGAAAAAGCGTATTTAATGGAATTTAAAAATTTCTAAAACTGAAAAAGGCATGACTTTAAAGGCAGAAGAAGCTCTAAAAGCAGATTGATGAGAAAAAAATATGACACGAGATTAAAGGCTAGAGGAATAAAAAAATATTTTAAAGATAGGGATAGCATTTTATGGGAAGAAAGTGAAAGTTTTTAGTAAATAAATTATATTAAGAAGCAATAAGTAGGCGATAGATATGAAACCAAAAATTTTCAATAAATTTTTATTCATAGACCAGAATTTTTTTATGCGACTTTTGAATTGGAATTAAAAATTGAAGGAAAAAAATATTTGTGAATTTACAGTTGATGGGAAAAATAGAAAAAGGATACAGCAAATTTAATATTTTTTTATCGGATTGGTTTGAGAATAATTTAGAATATATTTTAAATGAAAATGATGAATTTCCATTGAATATACAAGGAAATTCAGGAATTGAAAATAACAGAAAGGTTTTATAATAATATTTTAAATATAGAAGATAAAGATATAGATATTGCTTATGAATGGTGTGAAAAAAACATTTGTGGACTTTTTTTCAGGTATTGAAATGATGCTTCCAGATGTTGTATTTAGAAGAATAAAAAAATAAAATAGAAATTTCATGGGATAGCACAGATAAATATAAAGATAATAAAAAAATTATAAAATTGAATTTTACTAATTTAAAAAGGAAAATCTTTTATTAAAAATCGAAGAGTTTAAAAAGGAAATATTGAAATTTATTGAAAAAAATAAAAATATTTATAAAATTATAACGGATAAAAATGAAATCAATTTTTTTATGGAGAGTATTTTAATAGTGAATATTTATATAAAAAGAGAAAAAAACGAAATAATTTACAGGAAAAATTTTTTTAAAAAGAAATAAATAATTTAGGTTATAATTTTAATACAATTTATGACTTAATTCTTTTTGGAAAAACATAAAAATGTAATTCCAATTTTTTTAAAAAAATATTTAAAAATTATTTGATTTAGATACAAGAAAAAAATTTAGTTAGATTTTTAGGTGTAAAGGGATTTGATGAAATAATTCCGCTTTTTGGAAAATGAATTTTTGGAAAATGTAGATAAAGAATATAGAATATCAATAATAAATAGTCTAAGATTAATAGAAAATGATGAGATAGCAAAGGATTATTTAAAAAAATTGATGAAGATATAAATTTTAAGAATAAAAATTTCATTAATTTATATTCCTGATTAATGATTTTATCATGATTTTCTAAATTAAATTTTTATAATGAATTAATTAATAACTTTAAAAACAGTAGGTGATAATCAGTGAATAAAAAAATGAAGAAGAAGAACAAAAGTGGCTAGACTGGGCAATTGAACTTCAAAGTCTAGCACAAGCAGGACTTGCTTATGGGAAAGATAAATTTGATATTGAGCGATTTGAGAGAATTAGGGAAATTTCAGCAGAAATGGTGGCACACAAAACTGAGATTTCGGTGGAAAAGGTAAAGGATTTATTTTGTAATGAAAGTGGATATCAGACGCCTAAGATTGATGTGAGAGGCGTGATTTTTGAAAATGATAAAATTCTTTTGATTCAGGAAAGTAATGGAAAATGGGCATTGCCAGGTGGATGGGCGGATGTTTATCTTTCTGTGAAGGAAAATGTGTTGAAGGAAGTTAAGGAAGAAGCTGGGATTGAGGCTAGTGCTGAGATGATTATAGCTTTGCTTGATGTTACAAAAAATCAAGGTAAAAAGATACCGTACGGTATAACGAAAGTTTTTGTTTTGTGTAAATATGTGAGTGGAAAATTTGAGAAAAATATTGAAACGGTTGGCAGCAGATATTTTGGGATTGACGAATTGCCTGAACTGGAAACAAAGAAAATTACAGCTGAGCAAATAAAAATGTGCTTTGAGGCGAATAGAAATAGGGATAAATGGAAGGTTGTTTTTGATTAAGAAAGTATCCATAATTTTGTGTAAACTCAAAATATAATACATGGTAAAGAATGTCAGGAATTAGTTGAAATTTCATAAGTTGAAAAATTTTTTTAGAAACAGGAATATTGTTTATTCTAATTGTTCTAGAAAGTAAAAATAGATTATTTTTATTAGTTTTGAGAGAATTTAATTTTTAAAAACTGTAAATCATCTAAATAAACAAATTAATTATTTTTATTATACGAAATTTGTGTCTCTTAATTTTGAAAAATTTATAAAAATAGAAAAGGAAAAAAATAAAAATGAAAAATTAGAAAAGCAACAATTAATGATTTAGAAGAATTGACAAAAATAGAAGCAGAGTGTTTTCCAGCTACAGAAGCAGAACTAAAGAGAGTTTTTCGAGGGAGATTGGAAATTTATCCAGATTTTTGGATTTTTGGAAAATGAGGATGGTAAAATTGTTTCATTTGTAAATGGAATGGCTACGAATGATGAAATTTTTGACAGATGAAATGTTTGAAAATCCTAATTTACATGATGAAAAATGGCGATTGGCAGATGATTTTTTTGGAGTGAACACGCTTCCAGAATTTAGACGGAGAGGTTATGCTGAGAAAGTTTTGAGAAAAAGTTGTGGAAGATGCGAAAAAGTGCTGGAAGAAAAGGGTGTTGTATTGACTTGTAAAGATAGGGCTTGTTCCATTTTATGGGAAGATCGGGTTTAGTGAATGAAGGGGTATCGGAGTCAACTCATGGGGGTGCAGTTTGGTATAATATGAGGATTATTTTTTTAAAAAAATTAAGAAATAAAAAAAGGAGTATCGCTAAAAAAATAGTTAATGTGATATAATAAGTTATAAAAATAAAAAAAGAACGGAGATGAGAAATGACAACAGGTGGAATAGAAACTTTTATAACATTTGGCATATATTTATTATTTTTAACAAAAGATAGCAAGAAGTCTCCGACTTCTATAAGTGGGAGATGAATTACTTTTTTTGTAAAAAAATTGAAAAAAAGGATATGCCTATGATACAATTTTTGTATAAAAATATCGAAGAGAAATAATTAAAAAAATAGTATTCAAAAATCAAAAGGAGGTGTAATTTCATGAAATATAATTTAGCATTCAAATACAGAATTTATCCAAATAAAGAGCAAGAATTATTGATAAACAAGACTTTTGATGTGTTCGTTTTGTTTACAATACGATTTTTGTATATTGCTAATAAAAATTTATGAAGAAACTGGAAAAAAATAAAAATAATTACACCTGCCAGTTTGAAAAGTGAAAACCAATTTTTAAAAAGAAGTGGACAGTTTGGCACTTTCAAATGCTCAGTTAAATGTAAGACGATCGTTTACGAACTTTTTCAGAAGAGAGCGAAATTTCCAAGATTCAAATCTAAAAAGAATAATGTTAAAAAGTTATACAACAAATTGTGTGAATAATTCGATACGAATTGAGGAGAATAAATATTTGGTCTTGCCAAAAATTGAAAAGAATAAAAATTAAAAATATCATAGAGAAATACCAAAGAATTATAGAATAAAGTCGGTAACATTGACAAACAGCAATGGAAATTATTATGTTTCTATTTTGACGGAATTTGAAAAAGAAATTCAAAAAAATGCCAAATAGTGATAAAGTAATTGGACTTGATTTTTCAATGTCTCAAATTATTTGTCAGTTCTGAAAACCAAAGGGCTGATTATCCGAGATATTTTTAGGATGTTGGAGAAAAAAATTAAAAATTACAAAAAAATCATTATCGAGAAAAAGTAAAGTTTTCTAAAAATTGGTATAGACAAAAAGAGAAAATATCAAGATTGCATGAGTATATCAAAAATTGTCGAAGAGATTTTTTGCATAAATTATCGAAAAAATTGTCTGAAGATTATAATGCTGTGGTTGTTGAGGATTTGAATATGAAAGGGATGAGCCAGGCATTAAATTTTGGGAAAAGTGTAGGAGATAATGGATGGGGAATGTTTTTGAGGATGGTTGAGTATAAACTGATGTTTTTAGGAAAGCAATTTTTGAAGATAGATAAGTGGTTTCCATCGTCGAAAACTTGCAGTAAATGTGGAAACGTTAAAGAGAAACTGAAATTATCAGAAAGAAGTTATAAATGTGAGTGCTGCGGGATTGAAATTGATAGAGATTACAATGCGGCATTGAATATAAAAAACATTGGGAAATTGATGTTGGAATATTAGGAAATAAAAAGACAGGGTAGGAACTACCCGAAGAGCTTGGTAAATATATTTGGCTAGCAAAAGCAGATACTTCCCAAGAAGCTCCCGCTTCTAAAAGCGGGAGTAGTTCACTGGCGATAGGAGTATATTTTTATGTGAAGACGGATACTCATGAGGAATATATTTTAGGTGGAAGAGGTGTAGGTTACTGGGTAACAGCAATGTCAGCTCAAGCGAGTGACATGAGTGGATGGTTATTGTTAGGATTGCCAGGAGCCGTTTACTTATCAGGATTAAAGCAAGTCTGGGTTATAATAGGATTAATAATAGGAACTTATATAAATTGGAAAAATAGTAGCACCAAGATTGAGAATGCAGACAGAAGAACACGAAGCATTGACAATTCCAACATTTATATCAAAAAATCAAATGATACGAAAGGTTACGTAAAAAAACTTTTTCAGCGATTGTAATTTTATTTTTTTCTTTACAATTTACTCAGCATCAGGATTGGTTTCAAATGGGAAGTTATTTGAATCGTTATTGGGAATTGATTATAAATTAGGAGTATTAGTAGGTGGAGGAACCATAATATTTTATACGTTTTTAGGTGGATATTTGGCAGGAGTTTGGACAGATTTCTTTCAAGGAATATTGATGTTTTTTGCAATTATAATTGTTCCAGTTACAGCATATTTTTGTAGTTGGAGGAAGTAGCGCTATTGATGTTGCAATGACTCAAAAAGCATATTTCACTTAACTTGTTGAAATATCCAGAAGCACTTAGCATACCGGTAATTATTTCTGGATTAGGTTGGGGACTTGGATATTTTGGGCAGCCACACATAATTGTAAAGTTTATGAGTATAAAAAGTGTAAATGAACTTTGGAAAGCTAGGTTAATCGCGATGGTATGGGTTATAATTTCATTGGTTTATTCTATTGCAATTGGTATTACAGGAATTGCTCTTTTCAAAAATGTTCAAGATCTAGAAAAAAATCTTCATTTACATGATAGGAAAAATTATTCAATCCTTGGTTAGCAGGTATTTTATACGTAGCAATTTTATCAGCAATAATGTCAACAATTTCAGCACAATTGCTAGTTGCGTCGAATACCTTGACTGAAGATTTTTTTATAAATATATTGTTAAAAAGAGAAAAAAACGAATAAAGAACTTATTTGGGTTGGGAGAATTTGTATTATAATTATTTTTATAATCGCAACATCGTTATCAATGAATCCCAATTCAGAAGTATTGTCATTAGTTTCATATGCATGGGCAGGTTTTTGGAGCTGTATTTTCTCCAGTAATTTTATTTATTTTGTACAAAAAAAGAAATGAACTGGAAAAAAATATTTTGATTTCAATGATTGTTGCTACAATTACAGTAATTTTCTGGAATCAAAGCGGACTTGGTAAAAATTTATGAAATTGTACCAGGATTTTTAGTAAATATGTTTTGTTTGTATATTTTGGAAAAATTTATTAAATTAAGAGTAAAAAAATATAAAATATAAAAAAAGACTGATTTTAAAAATTTAGAATTCTAAAATAGTCTTTTTTTATATATTAAGGTTCTTTTTATTCTTAAAAATATTAAATGCTTTTTATAAATTAAGATTGACGAGTACCTTTTTTTGTTGTGGTCTTTTTGTTTTTTTCTTTATATTTTCTAACTTGTCTTTCCAATCTGTCGGATAGATCATCAATTGTCGCATATAAGTCTTTATTTTCAGCCTCTATTTTTTTATTTTTTTGTACCACTTGCAAAAAAACTAATCCATCAGCTTTTGTGAACTGGACCTTCAGATTTTGTATCTTCGACAGTCAGAACAACATCGATTTCTGTGATAGCATCTGAATACTTGGAAATTCTGCTTATTTTTTTCTTCAGTATAAGTTTTAATTGCATCTGTGACTTTAAGTTGTTTTCCGCTAATAATGATTTTCATAAATCATCACATCCTTTCATCTATGTCAATAATATTGTACCTTGAAAATTCAAAATGTCAATAGCGAAAAATAAAATAATTAAAATTTTTATTAAAAATATTGTAAAAATTTTATTAAATTAAAGAAAAAAATAGGAAATGGAGATTTAAGAAATATTGGGAAAGTATACTATGAAGAAAGAAACTTATTTTGGCACAGAAATAATTTTTGGTATTGAAAAAAATAGTAAAATTTTGTTATACTTTTTAATAGGTAGGAATTTTACAGCAATACAAGATTTTTTTAAGGAAATATTTTATTGGAGGAAAAGATGAAAAAGATTTTTTTGTCAGAAGAGCGTTCAGGATATTTTTTTACTAGACAAATTGTAAAATTGTCTACTTTTGTTATATAAAAAAATATAAAAAAATTAAATATACAAATATATGAAAAAAATCTGGGTAATCTTTTTTTGCTTGGATTTTTATTTTTTTATAAAAATATAAAAATATAAAATATAGAAGGAGAGATAAAGATGAATTATAGAATCTTTGTGGAAGAAAGATTTTAGAGTAGAAGCACAGAACTTGTTCAGCGACTTGAAGGAAAAATGTTGGAATAAGTGGACTTAGCGATGTAAGAGTTCTGAATATTTATGATGTGTTTAACTTGGGTGAAAATGATTTGGAAAAAAATTGGAAAGAACGGTGTTTTCAGAAATAAATGCTGACAATGTTTTTTTAGATCGTTGATGAAGTATTTGAAGAAAAAAATTCAGAAAAATGTATATTTTTTTCAGTGGAATTTTTGCCAGGGCAATATGATCAAAAGAGCAGATTCTGCAACTCAATGTGAAAATTTATTAATTGATAAAAACAATAATATTAACGTAAAAAGTGGGAAATTGATAATTTTATACGGAAAAAATTTCTCCTGAAGAACTTGCTAAAGTAAAAAATACTATATAAATGAAGTTGAAGCAAGAGAAAAAGGATTTGAATGTTTTAAGTGAAAATGTTGAAAATGAAAAATAAAGACGATGTTATTGTTTTACGATGGATTTACTGAAAAAAACAAAAAGAAGAAATTGCAAGTTTAAAAGATAAATTAGAACTGGCAATGACAGTAAATGACTTGTTATTTATTCAGGAATATTTTTAAAAACGAGGAAAAAGAAATCCTACAGAAACTGAAATTCGTGTTCTTGACACTTACTGGAGTGACCACTGCCGACATACAACTTTTGAAACAATCATTGATGACATTAAAATTGAAAAATGAAACTTATAAAAAAATATCATTGAAAAAGGCTATTAGCGAGTATTTAGAAAGCAGAAAAATATGTTCATGCCGACAGAATTTCTAAAAAGCCTATGACTCTTATGGATCTTGCTACAATTTTTGGAAAAGAGCAGAGAAAAAATGGAAACTTGCCAGATTTGGAAGTTTCAGATGAAATAAATGCCTGCTCGATTTATATTGATGTGCCAATTGAAAAGAATTGGTGAAGATGGGGAAAAGAGCATAACTACAGAAAAATGGATTTTGCAGTTTAAAAATGAAACTCATAATCACCCAACAGAAATTGAGCCATTTGGTGGGGCTTCTACTTGTATTGGTGGAGCAATTCGTGATCCGTTATCTGGAAGAACTTATGTTTATCAGGCTGTAAGAATTAGCGGTTCTGCTGATCCAACTGAAAAAAATTGCAGATACAATGGCTGGAAAAATTGCCGTAAAAAGGTTATTACACAAGTGGCAAAGACACGGATTTTCATCTTATGGAAACCAAATTGGACTTGCGACAACTCATGTAAATGAAATTTATGATGAAGGCTACAAAGCTAAAAAGAATGGAATTGGGACTTGTTGTAGGAGCCGCACCAGCTGAAAAATATTATCCGTGAAAAAGCCTAAAAATGGAGATGTTGTAATTTTACTTGGTGGAAGAACTGGAAGGATGGAATTGGTGGAGCAACTGGTTCATCTAAGGAGCATACAACAGAATCTTCTGAAAAATCAAGTGCAGAAGTGCAAAAAGGAAATGCAATTGTAGAAAGAAAAATTCAAAGACTTTTCAGAAACAGAAATGTTACAAAAATTAATTAAAAAAATGTAACGATTTTTGGAGCTGGAGGAGTTTCAGTCGCAATTGGGGAACTTGCTGATGGACTTGAAATTGACTTGAATAAAGTAAGAGTGAAATATATCGGGTTAAATGGAACGGAACTGGCTATTTCAGAGTCACAGGAAAGAATGGCAGTTGTTATTGAAAAAACAAAAATTTAGATAAATTTATAGAATTTGCAAATGAGGAAAATTTGGAAGCATATCAAGTGGCTGAAATTAATGATTCAAATAGACTTATTATGAAATACAATGGAAAAAGCGATTGTTGATATTTCAAGAGATTTCTTAAATACAAATGGAGCCGCTTCAAACATTAATATTACAATTGAAAAATACGCCAAAATTGAGCTTGAACAGAGAAATTGAAGGAAATGACTTTAGAAGCAAATTTGTAAATAATTTGAAGGATTTAAATGTAGCTTCCCAAAGAGGACTAGTTGAAACTTTTGATTCAACAATTGAGCAACTACTGTATTAATGCCATTTGGTGGAAAAATATCAATTAACTCCCTGCAGAAGTTTTCGGTGCAAAAAGTATCAGTAATCAATGCAGAAACTGATGTCGCTTCAATGGTTGGATATGGATACAATCCTTATGTCGCAAAACAAAGTACATTCCACGGTGGTGCTTATGCTGTAATTGAATCAATGGCAAAAGTTGTCGCTGGTGGAGGAAATTACAAAAATATAAGATTTACGTTCCAAGAATATTTTGAAAGATTGGGACAAGATTCTAAAAAAAGTGGGGAAGACCATTATCAGCATTATTAGGAGCATTGCACATACAAAAAGCCTTTGGATTACCTTCAATTGGTGGAAAAGATTCGATGAGCGGAACATTTAATGATATTTCTGTACCGCCAACATTGGTATCGTTTGCAGTAAGTATTACAGATGCGGAAAATGTAATTTCTAGCGAATTTAAAAAGGCTGGAAACAATGTTTACTTGATTACAACTCCAAATGATGAAGATGATTTGCCAAAAACTTGATGAATTAAAGGCAAACTTTGACTTTGTGACTGAAAAATATTAGAAATAAAAAAAGATTGTTTCTGCTATGGCTGTTAAAAATGGTGGAATTGCCGAAAGCATTGCAAAAAAATGGCATTTGGAAATAAACTTGGTGTAGATGTTGCAAAGAGATCTTTCTGAAAATGAATGGTTTAAAGTAAATTATGGAGCATTTATTGTAGAAACTGCTGGAAATATTGAAAAATAAAAATGCTGTTTTTACTTGGAAAAAGTTATGGATAATGCGAAAATTTCTATAAATAACATAACTTTTTGACTTGGATGAATTAATTGGAACTTGGGAAAGTAAACTTGAAAGAATATTCCCAACTAAAAAAAGAAGTTGAGGAAGAACATAAAATTGCACATTGTAAAGGTGTAAAATATGAAAAAAATCGAAAAGATTGAAACTCAAAATATAATTAGCAATATTTCAAACGCTTATGCGAAACCAAGAGTATTTATTCCAGTATTCCCTGGAACAAACTCAGAATATGACTTGGAAAGAGCATTTAATAGAGAAGGTGGACTTGCAAAAATTGGTGTATTTAATAACTTGTCACATAACAATATTTTTAAGTTCAATTGATAATTTTGTTAAAGAAATTAATAATTCGCAAATATTGATGTTGCCTGGTGGATTTAGTGCGGGAGATGAGCCAGATGGATCGGCTAAATTTATGGTTGCTGTATTGAAAAATAAAAAAGTTAAAGAGGCAGTGGAAAAATCTATTGAAGAGAGATGGATTAATTTTAGGAATTTGTAATGGATTCCAAGCGTTGATTAAATCAGGATTGTTACCTTATGGAGAAATTCGTGAATTAAATGAAAAATTCGCCAACATTGACATTTAATACAATTGACAAACATATGTCGAAAATTGTGCAAACAAAAAAATTATTACAAATAATTCACCTTGGTTAGCTAATATGAAAGAAGGAGATATTCATTCAGTAGCAATTTCTCACGGAGAAGGAAGAATTGTTATTACAGAAGAAGAATACAAGAAATTATTTAAAAAATAATCAAATTGCAACTAAATATGTTGATTTGGATGGAAATTCGACAATGGATTCACAATTTAATCCAAATGGTTCTTATTATGCGATTGAAGGAATGTTGGCATATAATGGTAGAATTTTTGGTAAAATGGGACATTCTGAAAGAAAAAGGGTAAAAAATGTTTACAAAAAAATATTTATGGAGATAAAGAACAAAATATCTTTAGAAATGGAATTAAATTCTTTAAATAAGGAAAAGGAGAAAGTAGAAAAAATGAAAAGTAGCAATATTTTTTTGGAAGTCAGTCAGATACTGACAAAATGAGAGGTGCAGCGAATTGCTTGAGAGAATTTGGGATTGAGTTTGAAGCTTATGTATTGTCGGCTCACAGAGTTCCTGAAAAATTGGAAGAAGTTTTGGCTGATGTTGAAAAAAGAGGTGCAGAAGTGATTATTGCTGGAGCTGGACTTGCGGCACATTTACCTGGAGTTATTGCTTCAAAAACAATACTGCCAGTAGTTGGAGTTCCTTTAAATGGAGCACTTGAAGGATTGGATGCACTTTATTCGATTGTTCAAATGCCAAAATCTATTCCAGTAGCAACTGTTGGAATTAATAATTCATACAATTCAGGAATGTTGGCAGTGCAAATTCTTGCAATAAAATATCCTGAAATTAGAGAAAAATTGGTTACATTTAGAAAAGAAATGAAAGCTAAATTTATTGCTGATAATGAGAAGAAAGTTGAATTATAATTTGTAATAGACTTATTTGGAAGTTATATGTATTTATGAATAAAAAAATATTTGAAGCAAGGGGTATTGACCCCTTGTGGAAATAAAAAAATCAAGTTATTGAACAATATAATATTTATTTAATATGATTTAAAAAAATAAAAAAATGGAGGAAATAAAAAATGGAAAAAAAGAGAACAAATTTATGAAGGAAAAAGCAAAATCAATTTTTGCAACAGATAATGCGGATGAAATAATTATGTATTTTAAAGATGATGCGACTGCATTTAATGGAGTAAAAAAAGATCAATTGGAAGATAAAGGAATTTTTGAATAATAAAAATTTCTACATTACTTTATGAATATTTGATTAAACATGGTGTAAAAACTCACTGGATTAAAAACTTTGAATGAAAGAGAACAACTTTGTAAAAAGTGGAAATTGTGCCTTTGGAAGTAATTATTAGAAATAGAGCAACTGGAAGTTTTGTAAAAAAGATATGCATCTGAAGAAGGAAAAAAATCTTTAAAAGACCTACTTTTTGAATTGTCTTATAAAAATGATGATTTAGGAGATCCATTATTGAATGATGATCACGCTTTGGCATTGGAATTGCTTACTGAAGAAGAATTGGCTGAAATTAAAAAAACAAACTTTCTTGATTAATGATTTGTTGTCTGCATTATTTGATAAAATGAACTTGATTTTTAGTAGATTATAAAAATTGAGTTTGGAAGAGATAAAGATGGAAATATTTTTACTTGCAGATGAAATTAGTCCAGATTCAATGAGACTTTGGGATAAAGATACACTTAAAAAAATTGGATAAAGATAGATTTAGACAAGATTTAGGAGATGTAATGGGTGCTTATCGTGAAGTTCTTCGTCGTATGGAAGAAGTTTTAAAATAAATTAAAAAAATAAATTTCTGAAATCACATATTAGCAAGGGTCTTGACCCCTTGTCATTTAAATAAAATTAAAAATATTGATAAAGTATAAACTAAAATGTTTATAACAAAAATGGAGGAAAACTACAAATGATTAAGAGCTTGAATGAAGAATGTGGAGTTTTTGGAGTTTTTGGACATCACGAAGCAGCAAGACTTACTTATTATGGATTGCATAGTTTGCAACATAGAGGGCAAGAAGCGGCAGGAATTGTAGTAAGTGACGGTAAGCGTGTGAATGGTCATCGTGGGCCTGGACTTGTGTCGGAAGTATTTAACGATGATAGAATTTTTAACCGTTTGCAAGGAAATTGTGCTATTGGGCATGTTAGATATGCGACTTCTGGAAGCAGCAGCGGTCGTAATATTCAGCCATTCTTGTTCCAATTTTTTGACGGAAGTATTGCTTTGGCACACAACGGAAATTTGATTAATGCGAAAAAATTAAAAAGAGAATTGGAAAAACACGGTGCAATTTTTCATTCTACATCAGATACAGAAGTGTTGGTTCATTTGATTAGAAGAAGTAAAGAAAAAGATTTTTTGAGCCAATTGAAAGATGCGTTAAGACAAGTAAAAGGTGGATTTTCTTTCTTAGTTCAAACTCAGACAGAATTGTACGGTGCAGTTGACCCTTTTGAATTTCGTCCTTTAATTTTGGGGAAAACAAAAAATGGAGCGTATATTTTGGCGAGTGAAACTTGTGCGTTGGAAATTGTTGGAGCGGAATTTGTTAGAAATATTAGATCTGGAGAAGTTGTAATCATTGATAAAGATGGATACAGAATTGAAAAATATACTGACGATACTTCAACTGCGATTGCGGCTATGGAATATGTGTATTTTGCAAGACCTGATTCAGATATTTCAGGAATAAATGTACATTCAGCTCGTAAAAGATGCGGAAGAAGATTGGCACAAGAAGCACCTGTTGAAAATGCAGATATTATAATCGGAGTTCCAAATTCATCATTGTCGGCAGCGAGTGGTTATGCAGAAGAAAGCGGAAAACCTTATGAAATGGGATTAATCAAAAACCAATATGTAGCAAGAACATTTATTCAGCCAACTCAGGAACTTAGAGAACAAGGTGTTAGAATGAAACTTTCTGCTGTAAAAGGTGTCGTAAAAGACAAAGTTGTAGTTATGATTGATGATTCAATAGTTCGTGGAACTACTTCAAGCCGTATTGTTCAGTTATTGAAGGAAGCTGGAGCAAAAGAAGTTCATGTAAGAATTGCATCGCCAGAATTTAAGTTTCCTATTTTTTATGGAATTGATGTGTCAAATTCATCAGAATTGATTTCAGCGAATAAAACTGTTGAAGAAGTGAGAGATTACATTGGTGCAGATTCATTGGCTTTCTTGAGTATTGATGGATTAATTGATTCGATTGGACTAAATTTTGATGCGCCATATACAGGACTTTGCATGGAATGTTTTAATGGAGATTATCCAGCTGGATTGGGAGATTACGAAGAAGAATTTTATGCTTCGTTGACACCAATTCAAAAAGAGGCTTTGAAAAAATTGAAAAAATAAGGTGAAAAAAATGTATATAGTAAGTTTAAATTATGTAAAAAGCAGTAAGTGAAGTTGAAAAAAATATTTAGAAGAACATATAAAAATTTTTTTGGAAAAAAATATTATGAAATGGGAAAAATTTATTTGTTCAGGAAGAAAAAAATCCTAGAACAGGCGGTGTAATTTTTGCTAAATGCAGAAAAATTTAGAAGAAGTTAAGAAAAATAATTTCAGAAGATCCGTTTAATATAAATAGAATTGCGGAATATGAAATTACAGAATTTTTTTCCCTACAAAAATATGCAGAAGATTTTCGCAAACTTTGTAAAAATAAAAAAATAGAGATTTAATTTAAAAACAGGAGGATAAAGAATGTCAATTTCTTATAAAGATTCAGGAGTAGATAAAGAAGAAGGATACAGAAGTGTTGAGAAAAATAAAAAGAAAGAGTAAAAAGCAACTTACAACAAAAAAATGTTATGAACGAATTGGGAAGTTTTTGGAGCTTTATACAAATTAGGAGAATACAAAAAGCCAATTTTAGTATCTGGAACTGATGGAGTTGGAACAAAATTAAAAGTTGCATTTGAAACAAATAAATACGATACAGTTGGAATTGACTGTGTTGCAATGTGTGTAAATGATATTTTGTGTCACGGAGCACAACCACTATTTTTCTTAGATTACCTAGCTTGTGGAAAATTGGACTCAAATGTTTCTTCTGAAATAATTAAAGGTGTTGTAGAAGGTTGTCTTCAAGGAGATTCAGCTTTAGTAGGTGGAGAAACTGCTGAAATGCCAGGATTTTATGCAGATGGAGAATATGACATTGCAGGATTTGCAGTTGGTGTAGTTGAAGAAGAAAAAATGGTTAATGGAAGCAAAGTTCAAGAAGGGGATGTAATTGTTGCAATTCCTTCAAGTGGAGCTCACAGTAACGGTTTCTCATTGTTAAGAAAATTATTCACTGATTTTAACGAAGAATTCAACGGAAAAACAATTGGAGAACATTTATTGACACCAACAAAAATTTATGTAAAACCAATTCAAAAAGTTATGGAAAAAGTGCAAGTGAACGGAATGGCTCACATAACTGGTGGAGGACTTATTGAAAATGTTCCAAGAACTATACCAGACGGACTTTGTGCAAACATCGAAAAATGCGAAAGTAAAAGTTCATCCATTATTTAAACACGAAGCATTCTCAAGAGTTCCAGAAGAAGAAATGTGGGGAACATTCAACATGGGAGTTGGATTTGTTGTTATCGTAAATAAAAAAATGATGCTCAAACAGTTATTGATATTTTAGCTAAAAATGGAGAAGAAGCCTATGAATTAGGAACTATTGTTAAAGGTGACGAAAAAAATTAATTTGTATTAAAAAAATAAAGATGATAAAAAAATAAATTTAAAGAGAGTGAAAAATGTCTAATAAAAAAATAAAAAAGAATAGCAGTTTTAGTTTCTGGTGGAGGGTCGAACTTACAGTCAATTATTGACAACATTGAGCAAGGAAACTTAAATTGCGAAATTTCTTATGTAATTGCAGATAGAGAGTGCTATGGACTTAAAAAGAGCAGAAAAAAACATGGCATAAAAAATATTTTTGCTTGATAGAAAAAGTATTAAAAAGAAAAAAATTGTCTGATGAAATTAGCAATGTTCTTGAAAAATGATGACGAAAAAAACAGATTATATCGTATTAGCAGGATATTTGTCGATTTTATCGCCAGAATTTATAAAAAAATGGTCAAGAAAAATTATAAATATCCATCCGTCATTGCTTCCAAAAATTTGGTGGAAAAAGGAATGTATGGAATGAATGTTCACAGAGCAGTTATTGAAGCAAAAAGAAACTGAAAGTGGTTGCACAATTCATTTTGTTGATACAGGAGTTGACACAGGGAAATTATTTTTGCAGATAAAAAGTGCCTGTATTTAGTGATGACACGCCTGAAGTTTTGCAGAAGAGAGTGCTTGAGAAGGAACATGTTTTACTGATTGAAGGGATTAAAAAAAGTTATTGGAACAATAATTTTTAAAAATCAAAGGAATGACTTAAATATGAATACAGAGGATATTTCAGTTATATTAATGTATTTTTTTAACGATTATTGGAGAGACAGCTGGAATAGGATTAATAGTTGCTTTTTCTTAGAAAAATTAGGAAAAAAATTAAAAAGTAAAGATAAGTTAGAAGAAGAAAAAAATTAGATGATTGATTTTAGAAAGGTTTGTAGGTAAACTATAATATGGAAGAAATATTAGTAATTGTTGCTATGATTGCAGGAGGACTAATTGATTCTTGATAGTGAAGTTTATTCAGAAAAAAATTGAAAGATAAAAAAATAAGGGGAAATAAATATGGAAAAATCAAAAAAATATTGTATATAATTGGAAATGGTTTTGATAAATATATGGATTTAGCTACAGGCTATTTAGATTATTTCAAAGCACCAATAGATGAAAAATTCTAAGCGTAAAAAGAATAAATAAAGAGTTAAAAAGAAGAAATAGATAAAAAAATTGAAGATATAAAAATCAAATGTTAGGAAAAATTTTTGTAGAAATAGCTGATTCTGTATCAGATTTAGATTTATTTTCAATTTATTTGTTAATTGTTTCAAAAAGATATAAAAAGATAAATTATGGGGAGACATAGAATTTCAAATACATCCTTATATTTATGAAATAACAGAAATATGTAATAGAGTTAATTCAAGTGATTATTCCGAATTATATAAAAAAAGAAATTAATGAAATAAAGAGATTGGTTTTACGTTATATAATTGAAATAAAAAAATAAATTATAATAAAAAAATGCAAAAAGTGAAGATAGTAAATTTGATAATGTAATAAAAACAATAAAAACCTATTACTTGGGAATATTTAAGTCAAATTTTATTGAAAGGACTAAATGAAAATAAATTTAAGGACACTGAATTAGCTTCAGATTATGGATTTGAAACTTATTTTGGTAGATATAAAAAAACATTAATGAAGAAATAGAAGAAAAAAATATTAAATAATGATAATTATAAAAAAATAAGATTTATGAAGTATTTGATGAAAGTGTTGGAAAATGAAAAATAACGCTTATATTATAAGTTTTTAATTATACTACCTATTTGAAAAAAATATTTAAAAAAATATGTGTAATATGCACGGAACTTTTGATAAACCAATATTTGGAATAGATTACATGAAAAAAATTATGATGGTAAATTTTATCTTTTTAATAAAAAAAGATATAAATAAAAAAATATTTTTTTATAATAATTTAATTGATTTTACAAAAAAACTTCTAGAATTTTTTTCAATGGAACTTCAGAAAAAAATATTTAAACTTCCTGATAGGGATGAGTTAAAGAAAATTTATTTTATGGGACACGGATTAGCTGATGCAGACTATTCTTACTTTCAAGCATTATTTGATTATTATGATATTTATAATTCAAATATTATAATAGAATTTTTTTATATTCTGATTTTAGAGAAAAAGAAAAAGTGCATAGAAGAAAAAAACAGGGGAAGTAAGAAAGGATACCGAAGAAAAAAATAATAAAGCTGTTTGATGCTTATGGTAAAACTCTAAACAATAAAAGATAAGGGAAAAAACTTATTACATAAATTACTTTTTAGAAAATAGATTAAGAATGAAAGAAATTGGAAAAACATTTAATATATTAATCCTAAGTGATGGTAATGAAGCAATATATGATACATCAAATAAATTAATAAAAAAATATTGAAAAATATAACTCAAATATATATTGAAAATGGAGATGAAAAAAACAATTCAAATAATAGAATAAGTATTACAAATCCATATGAAAAAGAAATTAAAAAGAATTGAGGACAGTGAAATAATATTAGAATCAAATGCTCTTTATAGAAAAATATTGAATTATTTAAAAGAAAGAAAAATTTTTATTAGATGAGAATGTACTAAAAAAATGAGGAAAAAAATTATAAAAACTTAAAAAATTTAAATGAAAAAGAAATTTTAGAAATAAAAAAATTTTATTCGAATATTAGGAATAACAAAAAAACGGCAAATATTATTCTGATATTCTTATTATACAAGATAAAAAAATTTAATTTCTAAAAATAATAAAAAGATTTAGAAAAAGAAGGGTTTATAGTTAAAGAGAAAAAATACGAATTTTGTTATATTCGAGAGTAATCAATTTTTAAAAATATAGAAAAAAATTATATAATTGAAGAAATAAAAAAATGTATTTAATAACAAAAAAATAAGTTTTTTTATAAAAAAATAGAGAGTTTTTGAATAATATTTTCATTTTTCTCTATTTTTTTATTTATAATAATTTTTTTATTTTCAAAAAAATTTTTTTCAAATTATCTTGAGTAAACTTTTGTTAATTTAGCAATTCTTTCGGCTAGTTCATCAGTTAATACGCCTTCTTTCAATCTCCATTGCCAGTTTCCACTAGCAAGTCCAGGAGTATTGATTCTAGCTTCACTTCCTAATCCTAAGAAATCTTGGATTGGAACGATTGCCATGCTTGCGACAGAACTCCATGCAGCTCTTATTGCATCCCAATGAATTTCATCATCAGATCTTGAGTTTAAATAGTCTCTTGCAAATTGCTTATCGTCTTCATTGGCTTTTGTGAACCATCCGATTAATGTGTCATTATCGTGAGTTCCTGTATAAACTACACAGTTTTTTGTGTAAGTATGAGGCAAGTAGTCGTTTTCTTCTTTAGAATCAAATGCAAATCCTAAAATTTTCATTCCAGGGAATCCAGTTGCTTCTCTCAAATCAATAACACCTTGTGTCATTGTTCCTAAATCTTCAGCAATTATAGGTAATTCTCCAAGTTCATTTTTAATGGCGTTAAATAAGTCCATTCTAGGTCCTGGACACCAAGTACCATTTTCAGCTGTTTTATCTCCATAAGGAACAGCCCAGTATTCATCAAATCCTCTAAAGTGGTCAATTCTTATGATGTCACAAGTGGAAAGGTTGGCTTTAACTCTGTCAATCCACCATTTGTAGTTTAATTCTTTTAATTTATCCCAGTTGTATAATGGATTTCCCCAAAGTTGTCCAGTAGCACTGAAATAATCAGGCGGAACTCCTGCAACTTTAACTGGTTTTCTTTCTTCATCAAATAGGAAAATTTCTGGATTTGCCCATGCGTCAGAGCTGTCAGCAGCTACGAAAATAGGGATGTCTCCAATTATTTTTACACCATTTTCATTAGCATATTTTTACAGCATTCCATTGTTTGAAGAATAAAAATTGAATAAATTTTTGATATTCAACTTCTTCTTTAACTGTTTCATAATATTTTTTTCCATTGCTTCAGGCTGTCTAGATTTAATATCTTCTGGCCATTCATTCCAAGGCAATCCGTTAAAAATAATTTTTTTAAAGAGATGTACATTGCAAAAATCATTTAACCAGCTTTTGGTTATGAGCTTTTAAATTCTTCAAATAAATGTTTTTAGTTCTTCTCTTTCTTTATTTTCTTTAGTGTTTTTTTGTAATTTTTCGTATGCTTTTCTCAATAAAGGATATTTTTTTGATTGTAAATAGCACCATAATCAACATTTTCAGGATTTTCTCCAAATGAAATTCCTTCTAAGTCAGATTGTGACAATAAATTTTCTTCAACTAGCAAATCAAAATCAATAAGATATGGATTACCAGCAAAAGTAGAGAATGATTGATATGGAGAGTCACCATATCCTGTCGGCCCTAACGGGAATATTTGCCATAATTTTTGATTAGATTTTTTCAAAAAATCTACGAATGCAAAAGCTTCTTTTCCTAAAGTTCCAATTCCATATTTCCCTGGAAGTGAAGTAGGATGTAATAAAATACCTGAACTTCTTTCGAACATTTTTATGTCCTCCTTAAAAATTATTAATAAAATTAAATTTTTTTATTTCTCACTTTAAATATACTATATTTTATTTGAATTGTCAACATATACGTAAATGTAAATTTTTAAAAATTGTTAAAAAATATTGAAAAATAAAGGATTTTTAGTCATTTAAATATTTGAATGAAATAAAAAAATTAATGAAATTTAAGGATGAATGTGGTATAATATATTTAATAAAAACAGTTTTAAAAATAAATTAAATAAATAAAATTGTAAGGAAAGGTTGTAATTATGAAAATATTGACAATAAATGTACATGCGTGGTTAGAAAAACCAAATGGAAAAAAATCGACATTTTAGCAAAGGCTATTGCTGAAAAGCAGTATGATGTGATAGCAATGCAGGAAGTGAATCAGCTTATGAATAATCCTGTAATTTTTTTGATGACATAAGACAGGAAAAATTATGGATGGGTTCTTCTGGAAAAATTACAAGAATATACAGATACAGATTATTATTATCATTGGAGTAATTCACATATTGGATATGGAAAATACAATGAGGGAGTTGCAATAATTACAAGACATAAAAATAAAAAGAAGAAGATGAGTTTTACTGCACTTTTTGCTCAATCGGTAAGAACAATTTCTTCAAGAAGAATTGTAAGTATAACAATTGACTATAATGGACAGGAAATTGAATTTTACAGTCGCCACATGAATCTTCCAAACTGTGAAACTGAAGATATGGGAAAAAGTATTCAAAAATATCTTAACAAGAACTAAAAATGATAATTTGAAAAATATTAATGGGTGATTTTAATACAGATGCCATTGGAAGTTCTGAAGATTATAAAAATATCATATCTCAAGGATTGTTTGACACATATACTTTTAGCTGAGAAAAAAAGATAGTGGAATAACAGTTGATAAAAAGTATTGATGGATGGGCTAATGATAAATCTCAAAAAAAGAATTGACTACATATTTAGTAATAAGGAAATAAAAAGTAAAAGAAAGTAAAGTTATTTTTTTAATAATGAAAATAAAAAAATTGTTTCAGATCATTTTGGAGTAGAAGTAGAAATAGAACTTTAATTTATTTATAAAAAAATATACATATTCAAAAATCTAATAAAACAAAAAAATTTAGATTATTATAAAAAAATTTAAAATGAAATAATAATAAGTTTGATAAAAAAATATAAAAAAATTCAATAAAAATAAAAACTTATAAAAAAACCAGTAATAATCGCTATTTTTTTATGTAGCGATTATTTTTTTGAAAAAAATGAAAAAAAGATATACGTAAATGTATTGACAAATCAAAAAAAGTGTGGTATATTTAAAAATAAGGGAAAAAAATAAATTAAATATATAAATTTTTTTAGGAGGTACTCAATTATGATGAAAAAATTCAGCGATTTGGTGGAGCAATGATGACAGCTAGTTCTATTATTTGCATTCACAGGGATAGTCGTAGGAATAGCATCACTATTTACGAATCCACAAGTAATGGGTTCAATTGCAAAATGAAGGGACAAACTGGTATAAATTCTGGTTTGTGATAAGTGAAGGTGGTTGGACAGTATTTAGACAAATGCCGTTATTGTTCGCAATCGGATTGCCAATCAGCCTTGCGAATAAAACAAATGCAAGAGCATGTTTAGAAGCGTTTGCTTTATATACAACTTATAATTATTTTTGTAGTCGCAATGCTTGCACAATGGAGCTTCTTTGGTGTTGACATGAGTCAAGAAGCTGGAGGAACAAGTGGACTTGCAATAATTGCTGGAGTAAAAAAACACTTGATACAAACTTATTTGGTGCAATTATAATTTCTGCAATAGTAGTTTATTTACATAATAAATATTTTGATAAAAAGTTACCAGACTTTTTAGGAGTATTCCAAGGAACAGTATTTGTTTATATTATTGGTTTCTTAGTAATGCTTCCATGTGCTTTCATAACTGCACTTTGTTGGCCAAAAGTTCAAATTGGAATTAATAACTTACAACAATTATTAAAAGTTTCAGGACCAATTGGAGTATGGATTTATACGTTCCTTGAAAGAGCATTGATTCCAACAGGATTACACCACTTTGTGTATACACCATTTATATTTGGACCAGCAGCAGTTCCAGGTGGAATTCAAACTTACTGGGTTCAACATATAAGTCAATTTGCTCAATCTACAAAACCTTTAAAAGAAATGTTCCCACAAGGTGGATTTGCATTACACGGTAACTCAAAAATCTTTGGTTCAGTAGGTATCGCACTTGCAATGTATTCAACTGCTAAACCTGAAAACAAGAAAAAAGTAGCAGGATTGTTATTACCAGTTTTATTAACTGCAATAGTTTCAGGAATTACAGAACCACTTGAATTTACATTCTTATTTATAGCACCAGTATTATTTGGATTACACGCAGTATTAGCTGCAACAATGTCAACATTGATGTATATGTTCGGAGTTGTAGGAAACTTCGGTGGAGGATTCTTAGACTTTATGTTCTTAAACTGGATTCCAATGTTTAAAAACCACAGTGGAACAGTAATTACTCAAATTGTAATTGGATTAATCTTTACATGTATTTACTTCGTATTATTCAGATTCTTAATTTTAAAAATGGATTTAAAAACTCCAGGTAGAGAAGATGATGATGAAGAAATGAAACTTTATACAAAAGCTGACTATAGAGCTAAACATGGTGAAGGTGGAGCATAAGATGCATATACTGCACTGGTGGAGATGAATATGCTCAAAAAGGTGCAATCATTCTTGAAGCATTAGGTGGAAGAGAAAAATATTGAAGAACTTAACAACTGTGCAACTAGACTTAGAGTAAGTGTAAAAGATGCAAGTAAATTATTACCAGATGCAGATTTAAAAGCAAGAGGAGCTCATGGTGTAGTTAGAAAAGGAACAGCTATTCAAGTAATCATTGGATTGTCAGTACCTCAAGTAAGAGAAAGAATTGAAGACATGATGAAAAAAAGGGTAAAAAAATAAAATTTGATAAATAATAAATAATTGAAATTAAATTTTATAAAAAAATTAAGAAAGAATTTTTCAAAAAGTTAAAAAAATTTTTAAGTATAAAATTATAAAACTTGCGAAAAGTTCTTTCTTTTATATAAAAATTATGTTATTTAGCGAGGGATTCTGATTTCTTATTGTTAAATAAAAATAAATAGAATTTTTAATAATTAAAGGAGATAAAGAAAATGAAAAAAATATAGTTTTTGTAATTTTAGATGAATTTGCAGATTGGGAAGCGACTTTTTTTATCTTCAGCATTGAATGATAAGAATATAACAAAAAAATTATACAACTAACTTTGCTTCGATTGATAAAAAAATTTAAAAAAAGTCAATGGGAAATTTAAAAAGTGTTACCTGATTTGACATTGAAAGAGATTGATGAAAATGATGTAGATGGATTAGTTTTAATTGGTGGTAGAACTTGGAGAAGTCAAATAGAAGAAACAAATACTAAGATTGTTGAGCTTGTGAAAAAAATTTAAAAAAATAATCCTAATAAAGTTGTAGGTGCTATTTGTGATGTCGCATATTTTCTTGCGACAAATGGATTATTGAATGATCGAAAAACATACGGTAAATAGCTTTGATGAAATAAAAAGATAATTCGAATTATACGAATTCTAAAAAAATTTTTGTAGAAATGGAGTCAGTAATTGATGGAAACTTGGTAACTGCAAAAAGGAGATAGTCCTATACATTTTGCAAAAAAATGTGATGATGGCGTTAGGTGATATTCCTGAAAAAAATGTAAATTTATTTTTTTGATATTTATACAATTGGATTTGTTAAAGCATTTGAAAAAAATTTTTCGAAATAATAGAAAAGAATAAAAAGAAAAAGAGGTTATTTCAAAAAAATGATATAACCTCTATTTTTTTGAATAAAAAGTTACCTTTTTGCAATAGCAGTGAAAGTAAATTTTTTTCAGGATGATGAATTATTGTTTCATATTGAAATAATGTGCCGTTTGACAAATAGGCATGAGTTTTCGATGACTACAACCATATTTATATCTTTTAATTTGAGATATTTCTGTTCTTCTGGCGTAATCTTTCTGAAATTAATATCTCTTCGAGAGTATCCAATCTTTAATTTTAAATCCTTTTCCAAATATTCATATATCGACTTTTTGGCAATCTCTTCATTCAAAAAGGTACAATTTTTTTCTGTCAAAAAAACTTGTGGAATAATTTAAAAACTTCCCCATTTAAGGAATTTGTACGGACAACTTTGTAGAAATCGGCACTTTCAGAAACTTGAAATTCTTTCATTAACTTTTTATCTCCTTGAACAATATATAAGCTAATTAAATCAGTTTCAAGATTAATATTTTGAAGTTTATTGAGTTCCTGCACAGTTTGAATTGAAGTCAGAGAAATATTTTCCAAATTTTTTTCTCCAGGACAATTGATTTTTTTCCCTTCACTTTTTGAATAAAACCTTCAGTTTCCAGCATAGAAAGAGCCTTTCTTACAGTAAGTTTAGAAAAAAATTATAATCTTTTGCCAAGTCATCTTCTTTTTAAAAAATCTCCTGGTTTAATAATACCATTTTTAATTTTTGTCTTTTATATCATAATATACTTTTTTTCATATTTATTCATTTATATAAACCTTTCATATTATTTTTTTATATTATACAATAAATTGCTTTAAATAACAACTAAAAACAAAAGATTTATATAATAATTTTAAAAAAATTTCAAAAAGATTTATATAAACCTATTGACTTTTTAAAAAAATATGTTATAATTAATATCGAAATAAGAAAAAGAAAAAAATATATGATTAATAAATTATAGGAGATGGTTATTTATGAAAAAAATTTTCAATTGTAATCGCAGGTGGAGGGAGCACATTTACTCCAGGGATTGTTTTGATGTTGTTAGAAAACTTGGAAAAATTTCCAATTAGACAAATAAAATTTTATGATAACGACGCTGAAAGACAAGAAGTTATTGCAAAAAGCATGTGATATTATAATAAAAGAAAAAGCACCTGATATTAACTTTGTTTATACAACTGATCCTGAAACAGCATTTACAGATGTTGACTTTGTTATGGCACATATAAGAGTTGGAAAATATGCAATGCGTGAAAAAGATGAAAAAATACCTTTGAAACACGGAGTATTAGGACAAGAAACTTGTGGACCAGGAGGAATCGCTTATGGAATGCGTTCAATTGGTGGAGTTATTGAATTAGTTGATTATATGGAAAAATATTCGCCAAATGCTTGGATGTTGAACTACTCAAATCCTGCAGCAATTGTAGCAGAAGCAACTAGAAGATTGCGTCCAAATTCTAAAATATTGAATATTTGCGATATGCCAATTGGAATCGAAATAAGAATGGCTGAAATGCTTGGATTGAAATCAAGAAAAGATATGGTTATTAGATACTTTGGATTGAATCACTTTGGTTGGTGGACAGATATTAGAGATAAACATGGAAAAAGACTTAATGCCTGAATTAAAAAGAAAAAGTTGCAAAAAAATAGGATATAATGTAGAAATTGAAGGAGAAAAACACTGAAGCAAGCTGGAATGATACATTTACAAAAGCAAGAGATGTATTTGCAATTGATCCTACAACAATGCCTAACACTTACTTAAAATACTATTTCTTCCCAGATTATGTAGTAGAACACTCAGATCCTAATCATACAAGAGCGAATGAAGTAATGGAAGGAAGAGAAAAATTCGTATTTGGTGAATGTAGAGCAATCGCTGAAAAAGGAACTGCAAAAGATAGTAAACTTCATGTAGACGATCATGCTTCATACATAGTTGACTTGGCAAGAGCAATTGCTTATGATACAAAAGAAAGAATGTTGTTAATCGTAGAAAACGATGGAGCGTTATCAAACTTTGATCCAACTGCAATGGTAGAAGTACCTTGTTTAGTAGGTTCAAATGGGCCTGAAAAAATTGTTCAAGGTAAAATTCCTCAATTCCAAAAAGGTTTAATGGAACAACAAGTTTCTGTTGAAAAATTAACAGTAGAAGCATGGATTGAAGGTTCATATCAAAAATTATGGCAGGCAATTACATTGTCAAGAACTGTGCCAAGTGCATCTGTTGCAAAAGCTATTTTGGATGACTTGATCGAGGCTAATAAAGATTTCTGGCCAGTTTTGAAATAACAGATTTGAAATAAATAATTTTTTTAGTGCTTGAAATGTTAATTAATTATGATATAATTATTTAAAAATAACCATTCAGCGTGGTATAGTAAAAATAAATTGCAAAAAAATAAAAGGCACTGCTATTGAAGTAGTGTCTTTTTTTATGATATAATTATTTATAAATTATTTTTTTATTAATCAATTGTAAAAATAAATTTTTAAAGGTTAAATAATGTCAATATTCATTAACCAAAAAAAGAAAAAAAGTTATATTAATAAAAAGTTTATAAATTATTTACAACTTAAATATGAAGGAGAAAAATGGATATAAAAATTAGATAAAAAAATGGTGGAAAAAAAGAAGTTGGATATCAAATTTATCCAAGAAGTTTTTTTATGATAGTAATAACGATGGAATCGGAGATTTAAATGGAATTACAGAGAAATTAGATTATTTGAAGAATTTGGGGATAACTCTTATTTGGGTTTGTCCAATTTTTTTAAGTCGCCAATGGATGATAATGGATATGATATTTCAGATTATTATGATGTGAATCCTGAATTCGGGACAAAGGAAGATTTGGAAAAATTGATTGCAGAGGCGGAAAAAAGAGAGATAAAAGTAATTTTAGATTTGGTAATTAATCATACTTCTGATGAGCACGAGTGGTTTTTGGAAGCATTGAAAAATCCTGAAAGCAAGTACAGAAATTACTATATTTTCAAAAGAGGAGAAAATGGATTGCCACCAACAAACTGGAGATCACATTTTGGAGGTTCTGCTTGGGAAAAAGTTGAAGGAGAAGCTGATGAAAATGGAAATGAAATGTACTATTTGCATTTATTTACAAAAAAACAGCCTGACTTAAATTGGGAAAATCCTGAAGTTAGGAAAGAGCTTTACAAAATGGTAAATTATTGGCTTGAAAAGGGAATTGCTGGATTTAGAGTTGATGCGATTAATTCGATAAAAAAAGATGCAAGATATTTGGATTTGCCAGTTGATGGAGCGGATGGAATGGCATACAATGTGGAATATACTTTGAATCAGCCTGGAATTGAAGAGTTTTTAAGCGAATTGGCAAAAGAAACTTTCAAAAAATATAATGCGATGACTGTTGCGGAAACTCCAATGCTTGAGTATGAAAGATACAATGATTTCATTGGAGATGATGGATTTTTTACAATGATTTTTGATTTTAGCTATGCGGATTTAGATATGACAAAAGGTGGATTTTATTATTCATTGAGAGATATTCCAACAATAGAGCTTAGGGATGCTATTTTTGAAAGTCAACTGACTCAGCAAAAATATGGATGGGGAGCACCATTCTTTGAAAATCACGATTTGCCAAGAAGTTTGAATAAATTTTTTTGGTGAAAAAAAGCGAATGAAACAAATGCAAAAATTGTTAGCAAATGTATTTTTCTTCTTGCGAGGAACACCGTTTATTTATCAAGGTCAAGAAATTGGGATGGATAATTTTGTGAGAAATGATATTTCTGAATTTGATGATATTGCAAGTAAAGACCAATATCAACGGGCATTAGGAGAAGGATTTTCATCTGAAGAAGCATTATATTTTGTAAATAAACGAAGCCGTGACAATTCAAGAACGCCTATGCAATGGGATAACAGCAAAAATGCTGGTTTTTCAAAATATGAAAACTCAAAATCATGGATAAAATTAACAGGAAGCCAAGCCACAACAAATGTAGCAGACCAAATAAATGACAAAGATTCAATTTTTTCACATTACAAAAAAATGATTGATTTGAGACAAAATGGGAAATATTCAGATTGCTTGACTTTTGGTGATTTTATTTCTGTTCCGTTGGAGAATGAAAAAAATTATTGCTTATGTGAGAAAAATATGGGAATCAAAAAAAGTTCTTTTGTATTAGTAATTTTTTTCTGAGTTGAAACAAGAAGTTAAATTAAGTGAAATTGCAAAAAGCTCTTGGAGAAAAAGAAATTAAAATTGGAGAAATTTTTGATTAATAATTTTGATGGGTTTGAAAAAGATGGAGAGAAAGTTGTTTTTGAAGGGTTTCAAAGTTTGTTAGTTGAGATTTAAAGTATTTTTTTGTTAAAAAAATGGATTTGTTTTTATAAGCTGTAGAATAAGATAATTTTAAATAATTCGTAAATAAAAAAACTGCCTTTTTATTCTTAAAAAAATAGGAATATTAGACAGTTTTTTGTTTTTAATGCTCAATTTAACCCAATAATTTAAAATTCAATTCAATTCAATTTATTTTTAATCCCTTCCAATTCCAACAAAAATCGCTTAATATGAAGTCCTCCGCCATAACCAACCAATTTTTCCATCCGCACCAATCACACGATGACAAGGAATAAAAAAATAGCAATTTTATTTCGATTATTCGCCATTCCAACTGCACGAACAGCTTTTTGGATTGTCAATTGCGATTGCAATATCTTTATAAGAACGAGTTTCGCCATAAGGAATTTTTTTCAAGAGCACTCCAAACAGAAATTTGAAATGGTGTTCCTTCCTTCAAAAAGTGGCAAATCAAAAATTTTTTTCGTTTTTTTAAAAATATTCAAAAAGTTGTTTTTCGCTTGTTTAATCAGTTCAGTTTCACAAATTTTAAAAATTATTATGTTTTTTTAAAAATCTTCAAAATCTGATTCCCAAATTAAATCTGTAATGTGAGAATCATTTTGAGTTGTGACGATTCCAATTTTTTTCCAATCGGAGTGTTTGTTTCATAAAAATAGATGTTCTTTTTTTCATTGTTTTTTTACCTCTTAATTTTCATTTATAATAAAAATTATTTTTAAAACTAAACTCAAAAAGTTATGGCTACTTACTTAAAAATCCAAATGTATACAATTTTTAGTAGTTTGGTTTTAAATAGGTTCGAATATACAATTAAAAAAATTAACTTCAAATTACAAAAAAATTTTTTTCATGAATTATTCTCTCTCAAATTTTACTTCAAACTCTTTTTCCAAAAACGCAATTCCAATTTTTTTAAAAATATTGTCAATTCCAGCATTTTTTTCAAAATTGAAGTATACTCTTTTTCTTTTAATTTGATTTAGTGCAACTTCACATTCACTTAACAATTTTTTTCGTGAATCTTTTTCTGAATTTAATTTCAAATTATCTATATTTATTGCTTTTAATTCAATGATAATTCCTTCTTTTCTTTCAAAAAAATATTTTTTTAGGTTTCAAAAAGTAAATCATATCGACCTTTTTTTCTGAAAAAAATTATTTGATGAAATTTCATATTCGTTTTTTTAACATTAAGATTAGTCCTAACATTAATCCATGATAAAACTGCTCTTTATAAATTCCGATTACATCAAAAAAATACCAATATTTTTCTAATAAGATTTTATTCAATTCAAATTTAAATTTTTCAATGTTTCCAGTTGTAAGTGCATCAGTCATATCTAGAAAGGTTTCAGAATCTTTGAAATAAATTTCGATAAACATTTCTGAAAAACATTTCTAGAATTTCTTTGTTTGGAATTTTAATACTAGCATTTTTCATCACATCATACTTATCAGCCAAAAGTCAAATATCCACTATGAAAAAAATAGATTCCAAATATTTTTTTCCAAAATTAGTTTTCAAATTTTCAAAAGTCATATTGTTGTTTATTCTTTTTAAGAATACTTTCTTTATTTAATAATTTTTGAAAAAAATCGTCAAAAAAACATCATTTTTTTAATTTTTGGAGATATAATTTGATTAATCCATTTCCACTTGTATTTACCCAGTAAGATTTTAAATTTCCACGATTTAAAAAAATTAATAATCGACCAAGGATTATAAACTTTTTCGTCAAATAAATATCCATTGTACCATTTTTTTGAACATCATTTAATTCATATTTTTAAGTCAAAAATCTTCAAGAGATTTTTTTCAACTTCATTTTCCATAATTCCAAAGTATTCTGTAAATTCATCATCTAAAAATTGTGTGAACTTCCAAAATTATTCAATCCCGAAAAGACATTTTCCTTTGCAACTCGTAATATTCCAGTTAAAAATTCCCATTTCCAAATAATTATTATCTTTCAAAAACTTTTCCATAAAATGCTTTAAAAAAATGCAATACATTTCTCATAATTCCCTTTTATGTAAGAATCAATTATCGGCTGGTCATATTCATCTATCAAAACAACAACTTTTTCCAGAGATTTCATACAGATATCTAGTCAAATTAAATAAAGAATTAATCCAGTCAGCATTATCTTTTTTTCAGCCAAATAGCATCAAAAATCTGCCAAGTCGCTTTGATTTAAATTATCTCTTATCAAATAAAAATTCGTTATACAGCAATTTTATTTCATTTTTTTAATCGTATTAAATCCACTTTCCCAGCTTTCTGCATCATAATTTTTTTAAAAAGAAATAGAGATTACAAAGAAATTCCCCTGTTTTTTTCAAAAATATTCACTTTTAGAAATTTCTAAATTTTCGAATAATTTTCTATTTTTCGTCTTTATTTTTAATGTCAAAAAAAGTACTTTAACATCGAAATATTTAAAGTTTTTTTCCAAATCTTCTCGGACGAGTAAATAATTTAACTTTAGAGCCATCTTCTAAAAATATTTTCTATAAATTTTGTTTTATCAAAATAGTAGTAGTTATTTTCGATAATCTCTTTAAAATCAGATATTCCAATTGGTAATTTCTTTTTGCGATTTCTCATCTTCATTACCCCTCCTTTTTATTTATAAATAATTTTATTGTTTTTAACTAAGTGAATATATTATAATATGAATTGTAGAAAAAAAGTAAATTATTTGATTATTACAAAAATAGTTTTTGAATTTGTAAAATAGATTGTATAGTAAAATACAATAATTTTTAGAATAAAAAGTGTTTTATTTAATTATTGTAATTTGAAAAGTAAAAAGGGAGTAAAAAAATGAATTTATTTGATGAAGTATATGAAAAATAAGAAGCCACTTGCGTTTAGATATCGTCCAAAAAAAGTTTGGATGATTTTTTTATGGTCAGGAAAAAAATTGGTTGGGAAAAAAATGGAATTTTGAGGAAGATTATTGAGCGTGGAAATTTTATGAATGCGATTTTTTTGGGGAGCACCTGGGACTGGGAAGACGACTCTTGCGGAAATTGTTGCTGAAAAAAATGAATTATCATTATGAATATTTGAATGCGATAAAGGCGTCTGTGACTGATATAAAAGGGCATTTCTGATAAAGCACACAACAGATTTCGTACGAACGGACAGCAGACACTTTTTGTTTTTTTGGATGAGATTCATAGATTTAATAAGTTGCGACAGGATTCGCTTTTTGCAGGATTTAGAAAATGGGAATATTATTTTTGATTGGTGCAACAACTGAAAAATCCTTATTATAATTTGAATAATGCGTTGTTGTCACGATGTATGGCATTTGAATTTAAAAATTGAGTGAAAAAGATTTGCTTAAAAATTTTTGGAAAATATTAATGAAAAAAAGAGAAAATTGAAATTTCAGATGAGATTTTTGAAGTATATTTCAGAGATTATTGAAGGGGATGCAAGACAGGCTATAAATATTTTGGAATTAATTGCGAATGTTGGGGTGGATTTTACGCTTGATGAAGTGAAGGAAGTGCTGAATACGAAAAAATCTTATCACAAGACGGAAGACAAGTATAACACGGTTTCTGCAATGATAAAAAGTATTCGTGGAAGTGATCCTGATGCAGCTGTTTACTGGATGGCAAAAATGCTCTCTGGTGGTGAAGATATTTTGTATATCGCTAGAAGGCTTGTAATTTTGGCTTCTGAAGATATTGGACTTGCAAATCCACAGGCGTTACCAATTGTTGTGGCAGGACTTAATGCAGTAAAGGAAATTGGAATGCCAGAAGCAAGAATAATTCTCTCAGAAGTTGCAATTTATTTGGCGATTTCTCCAAAGAGTAATTCGGCTTACAATGCGATAAATTCAGCACTTAGCCATATTGAAAACGAAAAAAATTCAAGATGTGCCAACTCATCTTACAAAAAGTTGGGAAAAAAGATTATAAATATCCTCACAATTATGAAAATCACTATGTGAAACAGGTTTATATGAATGAGAAAAATCAAGTTTTATGAATTTGGGGAGAATAAATTTGAGAGAGCGATGACAGAGTGGTTGAAGAAGATTAAGAAGAATGGGAAATAAATTTGTCTGTTGAATTTGGGAAAATAGTTGATATAAAAAAATACTCAAACAATGGTGTAATTAGTTGTCTCGAGTTTATTGAGAGTGTAAACTTTTTGTGTAAATAAACTAGTGAATCCTTTATATTACTAGATTTATATATACATTTACACAAAAATTATGGACACTCTCTTTTTAAAAATTAATCAATACCTTCATATTTTTAATTTTTAGTACAAATTCTTTATCATAATCATTTAGTTGAATTACTGACTGATCTCGGATTGTTGGAGAATACCAGGATTTATTTTTCAAAAATATTTTTCTGAGAAATGCAAATCCTTTTTCAGCAAATATCATATTTCTCAAAAATTTTTTTAGTTGTTTTTTTAGAATATCTACTAAAAGCACTCTCATTTCCTTCTTCCATAACTTCATATTTCAAATTGTTTAAATCATCTAAATCTAGCTCGTCATATGAAGTTGAGTGGCTTTTTTTGATAAATTTTCATTTGATGAAGTTTTTTTAAATGAGAGCTTGAAATTTGTTGTGAGTTATTAGTAGAAATATTTCTATTATTTCTACCATAAGTAAAAAATTTTTAATAATGAAAATTTTTCGATTGTTACTTTCAAAGTTATATTTCTAGGAATTACATTGATATAATCTCCTTTTTTTATATGCTTCAATACGTACTATAGCATTTTTGTATGAAACTCTTATCATTTTACCACCATCTCCTAAATCACCTTCAATTTTTCCATTTTGGGGTTGTTCCAATTTCATCATTAGGATAAGCACTTTTTAAGTAATGCGAAAACAATATCCGAAATTGAATTGCAATTATAGAAATTTATTGGCAATGTGTTATTAGTTTTCATTTGTTTTACAGTTTTTTTATAATAATCGAAATTATTTTTTTGAGATTTAATATTTACATTTTCTGTATTTTTCATTGCTATTTTTTTATTATTTTTTTATCAGCTGTAATTTCGTTAGAAATCATATTATCATTAATTTTTTTACATTTTCATTTTTTTCTCATATTGCACGAAAAATATACAAAAATAACAAAAATAATTGTTAAAAAAATAGTTTTAAATTTTTTTCATTTTTTTATTTGACACCATCTTTCTTTTTCAAATATTCCTTATTGACATATCCAAATTCTCCACCATCTAAAAACTTGAACATAATACCAATTACCTTTTTCATTAATTAAACTTACAGTTTTTTTCCATTTTTTTCACCCTGCCACGAATTTTTTTGAATTGTTGTCAGGCTTTCTCATAAAATTAACATATCCACTTGGCGAATTTACGATATTTTTTTCTCGCTTTGCTCTTTTTTTCTTCTAAATCTTCATAATCATTATATCCAGAAATAAAAATCTCCTCTTCTTACAATATCTATTATATTTCCATGAATTTCAAAAATCTACGACTTCTTGATTAATAAAAAGTAAGCCCAGAAGGTTTTTCCGTCAAAACCTTTTATCGTTATAAATTTTTACAGAATACTTTATTTTTTTATCAATACAAGAAGTAAAAATCTACTTTAAAAAAATTACCACCATGATTACTGCTGAATGTTTCAAAATAATTATTATACATTGTATTAAATACTGCATCTTCAATATGAATTTCTGTAATTTTTGGATTGGGAGTACAATCTCCTAAATTTCCAAATCCAAATTCTTCGACTTCTTTTTCATCAGTATAATGTGTTCCAGAAACTTTAGCATTTTTTTGGAAAGTTTAATTATTACTGTACCTGTTTCATCTTGTCCCAAATAACTTCCATTCAAAGTGTCTACAATAATATCATAAATCATTTCAGGATTACATTTCTCATAAGCCAATCCAACAATGTTTACAACAAACAAACTTAAAAATTAACAACAATTTTTCTCATAATTCTTCTCCAATCTTTTAAAAATTTATTTTTTTACCAAGTAATATCATTTAATTTTTTTCTGCACTTTCCAAAGTTGATAATTTCTCTACATTTTCAATTTCTAAATCTGCTTTTTAAGTCAAAAAAAGTCTAGAGCCTAGCAAACCATATTTTGAAGTTTTTTTAAATTTTGTTGGACAAAAGTCATTGTCGTCAAATAAAAAAGAAGATATGTCCTTTTGAAATATCGCCATAGATGTAAATTTCTGAGAATTCCCTTTATTGTATTGATGATTCTGTTTTCTTCCTCGCTAGTAATTTCCCATTGCCTGAAATTTTTTTTAGTAATTAATGTTCCTTCTTCTGTAAGTTCAGCCAAAAAAACTTTGTTTACTTTTTCAATATATTTCACTTCTTTTTGCAGTATATATTCCAGTAAATTGATGGTTTGAATATCCTCTGGATTCAGGTTGGAAGTATAAACGATATTTTTTTATTTAATTCAAAAACTTTTATTGCATGGAACGATTCTGAATACGTTTTTTTATTAGATTCATTGAACTGCAATAATAATAAAAAAATCTTTTGGATAAACGGTATAGTTCTTCGTTAAAAGGATATTCATCTGCAATTTCTTGAAGGGAGGAAAGTAATTCAGAAAAAGTTATTGAAACAAAATCAAAATTATAAATTCCTATTTTCTGATTTATAAATTTTATGGTATTTTCATCAAAGGTAGAATCACTTATGTGAATTAATATGTTTGTTTCAGATGGATTTTCGTTTTTGCAGTAATTAATAAGTTTTTTGTATTAGCTAATCCTGTAACTTTGGTTTCAATAATGATTTTTTTGTTGCTTTTTGTCTGAATATGACCGTCAATAATTCCTCCTTCCTTTTGTGATTTTTTTGTTGTGAAAAAAAGGAATAATCTCATAATTGATGTTTTCTGGAAGAATACTGTTTATAAACAACTCATAAATTTTTGGATTTATTCTATACAAGTTTGATAGAAGTAATAGAATATTATTTGTAATAGTATCTTCTCTTTTTAGAGTAAAGTTGAAATGGATTAATAAATCCCATAAAAAACCTCCTTATTTGTTTTAAAGTTATATTTTTCCTTTTAATTATACTATTTTTGCTTATAAGGGAATTAAATTGTAGTTAATTTTATAGTTGAATAATAAATAATTTTTATGTTATACTTTAAAAAGTAAAAAAGATTAAAAATATATATTAAAAAAAGCAATAAAAGACTGTCTTATATTTGAGGCAGTTTTTTTATTTATAAAGTTAATAATTACACAGCCTTGATAAATACAATACTTTATGATAAAAATAAATTAACAAAAATGTATTGGAGGAATGATACCTAATGAAAAAAAGAGCATTAATAAGCGTTTTTGATAAGACGGGAATTTTAGAATTTGCACAGTTTTTGGATAAAAAAGGTGTGGAAATTATTTCGACAGGAGGGACTTACAGATATTTGAAGGAAAATGGTCTTTCTGTGATTGATGTTTCAGAAGTTACAAATTTTAAAGAAATGCTGGATGGGAGAGTAAAAAAACTTTGCATCCAAATATTCATGGTGGAATTTTGGCGATTAGAGATAATAAAGAGCACATGGATACGATTGCAAAAGAAGGAATTGAAACAATTGATTATGTTGTTGTTAATCTTTATCCGTTCTTTAGAGAAGTTCAAACTGACAAAACTTTTGATGAAAAAATCGAATTTATCGATATAGGTGGACCTACAATGCTTCGTTCAGCCGCAAAATCATTTAAAGATGTAACAGTTATTTGCGAAACTGAAGACTATTCAGTAGTTATGGAAGAAATGGAAAAAGATGGACAAGTTTCTTATGAAACTAAAAAAAGATTGGCTGGGAAAGTATTTAACTTGACATCAGCTTATGATGCGGCAATTTCTGCGTTCTTGTTAGAAGAAGATTATCCTAAATATTTGAATGTTTCTTATGAGAAAAAATTTGACTTGAGATACGGGGAAAATCCTCATCAATCTTCAGCTTATTACGTTTCAACTACTGAAAATGGAAGCATGAAAGATATTAAGCAATTGAACGGAAAAGAATTATCATTTAACAATATTAGAGATATGGATATTGCTTGGAAAGTGGTTGGAGAATTTGATGGTCCAGCAGCTTGTGCGATAAAACACTCAACCCCTTGTGGTGTGGCTGTTGCAGATGATATTTTCACAGCGTACAAAAAAGCTCACGATTGTGATCCAGTATCAATTTTTGGTGGAATTGTGGCACTTAACAGAGAAGTTAACAAAGAGACTGCCGAAGAATTGAAAAAAATCTTCTTGAAATCGTAATTGCACCTTCATTTACAGATGAAGCGTTGGAAATCTTGAAAACTAAGAAAAACTTGAGAGTTATCGAATGTAAAACTCCAAAACCACAAGATAAATTCGATTATGTAAAAGTTGATGGTGGAATTTTGGTTCAAGGAACAAATAATAAAATGATTGATGAAATGAATGTTGTTACTGAAAAACAACCTACTGAAAAAGAAAAAGCTGATATGGAATTAGGAATGAAAGTTGTAAAATATGTAAAATCAAATGCGATTGTGGTTGTTAAAGATGGAATGGCAATTGGTGTAGGAACTGGTCAAACTAACAGAATTTGGTCTACTGAACACGCATTACAACATGCTCAAGAAAAAGTTGGAAAAAGACTTAACAGGAGCAGTATTAGCTTCAGATGCTTTCTTCCCATTCAGAGATTGCGTAGATACAGTCGCAAAAAAACAGGAATTAAAGCGATTGTACAACCTGGTGGATCAATTAGAGATCAAGAATCTATCGATGCTTGTAATGAACACGGAATAACAATGGTATTTACTGAATTAGACATTTTAAACATTAGTTTTAAGAAAAAAATTATGAAGAGCAGGATTAATTTTGGTCCTGCTTATGCTTTTAATATTTTTTTCATTTGAATTGTTGAATTTTTAGTAAAAAAACGTTAGTAAATAAATAACATATATAGTTTTTTTGAATAATTTTAAAAAATATTTAAATAAAGATACGACACAGCTATGATTCCAAAAATAGATTTATTTGTGTATTTAACTAATCAATATTTATTTCCTTTAAAAATTTATAAAATTAAAGTCTTGACAAATATATGATATTATGATATTATAATTATGTCGTTAAAAAAAGTTATAAACAATCTGAGACCGTAGCTCAACTGGTCAGAGCAACTGACTCTTAATCGGTAGGTTGTGGGTCTCGATCCCCACCCTATCCCACCATTATAAAAGTTATGTTTTACAAGAGTTTTTTTAAACTCTTTTTATTATAATTGACAATATATTAATAATGTGATATAAATTACATTGATGAGATTAAATTTAGAATATTCTCAAATTAAAAATTTTTACAGGTAGAAAAAGAAGGATTAATATGATTTTAAAAAAATGATGAAACTGAAGTAAAATTAAAAGATTTGGAAAGAAGGATTTGTTGATGAAATCTTTTTGATAAAAAAATTCGACAGTGGAAAAATCTTCCAAGACTAGAGAAATTATTAGATGTGCAAGAAAGTGATTTTTTTAAGTTTATTTCAAGAGGAAAAACGAAGTTGTAATCGAAGGCAATATCATTGCGATGATGAATGGAAATGAAATAATCAAATATGATTTTAAGAAAAAAATATGAATTTATGGATAATAATAGAAATATTTTAAATATGGTAAATGAAGAACAACTAGAATTGATAGAAACTGCAGAAAAATATGTTTGAAAAAAAGCGATGATTTATATTTCTGATAAAACAAAAATGGATTGCTGAAGCATTTAAACTTTTTTTCGATTTCATTAAAGATATTGAAAGAAAAAAAGATGAATATAATAAACAAGAACTTATCAGTTATCTGAGAGAAAAATAGATAATTTTGTAAAAAATTTTTATACAAAGTAAAAAAAGATTTAGTAATATTAATACTTTTTAGAAATTAATAATTTTTTTGTATTATTAACAAAAAAATATTAGACTTGTTCGGAAACTATGTTTATTTAGAATTTAATAAAACAAATATTCTGAAGCGCGGGGTTTTAGCCCTTGTTAAGTAAAAAAATTAAGTTGTTGAACAGATCTATTATAAGGAGAGATTGTGGAAAAATAGAAGTTATTTTGATGGAGGACTGTTAAGTTATGTTGGCTGGATCATTTTAGGAAGTCTTTTAACTTCGTGTACGTTTGGAATTTGTTATCCTTAGCTTTTGTGCATGATTTATGGTTGGAAAAATAAATCATACTGTTATAGAAGGAAGAAGATTGCAATTTAATGGGACAGCAATAGGACTATTTGGAAATTGGATAAAATGGCTATTATTAATAGTGGTGACATTGGGAATATACAGTTTTTGGGTTCATATTAGGTTGGAACAGTGGCGAGTTAAAAAAATACAACATTTTTAAATTAATTTTTGATAGAAGGCTGATTATTTCAGTCTTTTTGTATTTTTAAATGATTTTTGATAAAGGAGAATGGTGTTTATGAAAAAAATTTTTTTAGGATGTTAGGATTAATTATTTTAATTCGAAATATTGGATTTGCAGAATATACGGTTAAAGATGGAAAAGTTTATTGATGATAAACTTGTCGTGAAATATGTAAATGGGGTATTCAATCAGTACAATAAATTTTTACCTGATGTGGAAAGTTTTTAAAATATTAAAAAGATGGTTATGCAAGAGATAAAGGAACTATTTATTATGATGGAGAAACGGTGAAAAAAACAAAATGGAGATAATGAAGTAGATATAAAAAAACATTTGAAATTTTGGAAAAGAATGTGGCAAGAGATAAAAAAATACGGTTTATATTAATGGAATTGATTATCCCAATGTGGATGTAAATACAGTAAAAAAATTGTAAAAATCTAAATATGATTTTATTAATTATGTGAAGGATAAAAAAACGGTATATATTGGATTGGAAGTCCTGATGTAGAAGCAAATCGGCACTATGATAAGGAAACTTTTGAAGATTTAGGAGATTTTTTTGCAAGAGATAAGAATTATATTTATTATTTTGAAAAAGCCTTTAAAGTTTATTGATAAAGCAAGTTTTAAAAAGATTATCAGATAGCTATATATCAGATAAAATGGGATTTATTATCTTGATAAGATAATTAAAGGAGCTGATAAAAAAATAGTTTTGAAATAATGGAATGGGATTATGCGAAAGATAAAAAAATAACATTTATTATGAGGATAAAAAAAGTGTCAGGAGCAGATATTAACACATTTGAGGTAAAAGAGGATATTGTGAAAGATAAAAAAATAGCATTTATTCTAATGGGAAAAAAGTTAGAGGGAGCAGATATCCAAACTTTTAGAAAGTTAAATGAATATTATGATATTGATAAAAAAATAATATATACTATAATTTAAATTCAGATTCGGATATAAAAAAAGAATAAAAAAATACTGATGGAAATTTTAAAATAATTGAAGAAAAAAACTTGTAAAAAAATAAAGATGGTGTGTATTATTTATGTGAAAAAAATAGAAGAAATTGATCCAAATAGTTTTAAAATTATAAGAAAAAAATAATTTAAAAAAAGATAATTCATATTATGCAAAAAGATAGTAAAAATGTGTATTATATTCAATTAGATCCATCATATATTTTAGATACAGATAATACTTTAAAAAAATGTTGTTAAAGTTTTTGAAAGGTGCAAATCCTAATACATTTGAAGTAATAAATGATTATTACAGTAAAGATGATAAAAAAATATATTTTTATATAAATTGGATTGTTGAAAAAGATCCCTTGATAAAGGGAGCTGATATAAAAACATTTGAAGTGTTAAATAATGACTTTTCAAAAAGATAAGGATAATGTATATTTTGAAACCGATAGAGAAGAAGATTTAGATTCTAAAAGTTTTAAAAATTTTGAATTTAAATAGTCAAAATAGGAATGGTTATTATGTGGAAGATAAAAACGGAATTTATTTTCTAAAAAAATAAATGATTTCGGTAATTATTTCAATAAAGTTACTGATAAGGGTAAATTTTTTTGAATGATTTCTATATCAAGGATAATGATTATGTATATTGCAATGAAGATGTATTGAATGATGCGATCCAAATACATTTAAGGTAGTGGACGAACATAGTTCACGAGCTGGGGATAAAAAAATCATAAATATGAGTATTGTAAGACTGTGAAACAATGAAAAAAATAAAATTGAATTATATTGAAAAATAAAAAAATAAGGTATAATTCTAATGAGAAATAAAAAATAAAAGAAAGTGAGATGATAGTCATGAAAAAAGTCAGAATACTGATATTATTTGCTCTAGTTATGATTTTTGGTATAAATTTGTTGGCGAATGACTGGGAATTTGGGTCGGAAGGTGGGCATATTGTGCCTATGAATGTGTCTAATATTGCGATAAAAAGTGAGAAACTTCATTTTAAGCTGGAAAAAGTCAAGGGGGAGTATGGACCAGTAAATGAAATGGCGGTAACTGTAAGATTTGTGTTTGACAGTCCTGAGGCTGGGGAGAAATACATTGGATTTATTACGCCTGAAGGTGGAAATGAGGAATGGGATGAAGTTAATCATTTTAAAAATTTTAGAACTGTTGTAAATGGGAAAAGTGTAAATACAGTTTCTTACAGGCTAACCGATTTTGTTCCAAAGGACGTAAAGAAACTTGAGGAAGTGAAAAAAATATTTTTAAGGAATATGACGAAGAAAAGGCAAAAGAGGAAGCAGATTATTATAAAAGAAGCTATGTTTATTATTTTAAAGCAAACTTTAAAAAGGGAGAAAATGTAATTGAGCATAGCTATCGTTACGATGGAAGTGGCGGTGTCGGATATAACGACTTTAATTATGTCTGGTCTACTATTTCAAAATGGAAAAATCAAAAAGTGGATGACTTTGAAGTAATTGTTGAGCCTGGAAGCGCTTTGATTGCAATACCTGAAATAAAGATGAAGAATGGAAAATATGTAGACTGGAAATTAGCTGGAGAAGGGAATATTGATTACGGATACAGAAATTATTACGATAGAGATGGGCAATATAAAAGTTCTTTATGCAAAACTAAAAAAAGGGATATTTACATTTTAAAAACAAAGAATTTTAGTCCTGAAGATGAATTTAGCCTATCAGAAATAGCATATCTAAACGGTAATTACTATTTTCCTGAAAAAAACGGAAAAAGGCTATAAATACAGAGATAATCTAACAAAATCCGCTTACAGCGCGGGATATTTAACAGCAGATGAATTAAAAAGAACTTACCAATGAAGATTTGAAAAATAATGAGAAATTATCCTTATGCAGTAGCAGGATATGATTTTTTTCTGATAAAAAAATTAAAAGATTATTTCTCAAAATTCCTGTGGTATATTCCAATTGGAAAAAAATGTGGAATTGGGAGAAGATGACTATGAAGTTATTAATAATGTGGATAAGATTATGGATAGTCGGAGAAGATAATTTTATAAAAATTTTTAATTAAAAAAATAAGTAATAACACTTTATTTATTTTTTTCTGATATAATTTAATAGAAATTTTTAAAAAATAAGAAATATGAAAGGAAAAATTATAGGAAATGAAAAAAATTTTTATTTGTTGCATTACTATTGTTAATAAATGCTATAAGTTTAGCCTATTCTGAAAAAAATTAACCAGGAGATGACTTTTATATAGAAACATTAGATTATAGAAATGGTAATGCAATAATATATGGAAGCGGATGGATTGGAAATGGTGACTGGAGTAGTTCAACTTTAGTCATAAAAAAATTTACCTTATGAAAGATATAAAAAAATTTCAAGAAAAAGATGGAGTTTTAGTTTTTAAATGTGGAATTAGCATTCAGTTGCTGATGATAATAGCGGTACTTTATATATTGATGCTGAAAATGTTAGAAGTTATAGAAGTGAAACACATAGAGAAGCAGATACACAAGTATATGAAAAAGGATGTTTTTAATAAATAATTAAAATCAAAAATAAGTTATAAGGTTACAAGTAAAATTGTAGCCTTTTTTTGTTTTAGCAAAAAGATGTTATAATAAGTGTAAAAATAAAAAAATCGGGAGATGAAGTTGGATATTGAAGTTAAATTGAACGAAGGTATGAAAAAAATATTTATGAAATATGGGAAAAAAATGGGAAATGAAGATAGAACAGAATATGATGTTGCACTTGAAAAATTATAGGAAATACTTGTTGAAAGAAACCACGAAAAAAATCCTGAGAATGTTTCAGTCGTTTGTCAGTTGGCGGGAGTTTGCTATTTGAGCAGGAAATGCGATGGTATAGCAATTTTAGAAACATTTTTGAAAAGGAATTTTGATATTTTGACAGAAGATGAAAAGTTTAGAATATATGCTGATTTGGCTTATTTGTGTGAAGATATGGGATGTATGGAAGAAAAAGGCTATTGATTATCTTGGGAAAGTAATAAAAAATTAATTCAAATAATGCAGACATTTATTACAGACTTGCAGACTATTTGTTTTCATGCTAAAATGTATCAAAAAAATCTCTTGAAAAATATAGAAATTGCCTGCAAAAATGAGTGATAAAAACGAAATACAGTTATGGATATGCATTGATTTTGATTCAAAATAAAGAATATAAAAAAAGCTGAAAAAAATTTTTAGATGATTTGTTAATGGAGGACTCAGACAACATTAAATATCATTTTTACAGAGTTCTTTGTGGAAATTTATTTAGGAAATAAAGATACTGAAATATAGAAAAAAACTTTTGGAAAAAAATAAAAAGTTTGAAATGCTGGAGAAAAACAGATTATGAAAAGATATTTGAATTGGTTGACGTATGAAGGTTTTAACACCATTGATAATGGTGATATAAAAAGATTTATATTATTTATGTGGTAATTATGAAAAAAATATTGCAAATATGCAGAGAATGTTAATTTTAATTTAGAAGCAAATTATATACACTGTATCTTTTATTCTTTGAAACAATTGAATAAATTTGAGAAAAATAGACAAAATATTGAAAGAAGCTGAAAAAGAGATTTTTCAAAACATTGAAGAAATAAAGACTGACGAAGAATATCGGAAAGATACAACGGAAGAAGAACTTTTGGAAATGATAGAAGATGAAAAACAGAAATTGAAAAATATTAATTTAGTGCTGGAAAAAAATATTGAATACAGATTTTAAGCCTAAGATAGAAATATTCATGTATTTAAAAATATGAATGTTGGTTACTGGATTGTCCACAGCATTTGGTAATTGAAGAAATACGAAAGGAATAAAAATTATGAAACAGACACAAAAAAAGAATGGGCAAGATATATTCAGGATGAAATCAAAAAATGATAGTTACGATAATTATAAGCATGCATTTATTGAATATAAGGATTATTTAGAGAAATGTCTTTTAGAAAAATCCTAAAAAAATGTAGAAATTATTTGTCAATTAGCAACAACTTATTATGAATTAAATTATCAATGGGATGATATTTATAAATTATTGAATGAATTTATTAAAAAAATATGAAAAATGAATTGAATGATAAGGAAAAAAATCACGGATTTATACTAATTTAGGGTATTATTATGATGATCAGAGAGATGGCAGTAAGAGAGCAATCAGAACTTTGAGAAAGGCTGTGGCGTTTAATTCAAATAATTCAAAGGCTTATTATGGACTTGGGGCGGATTATTATGGGGCAAAAGAAATATGATAAGTCAGAAGAAATGTATAAAAAGAGCTTGTGAATTGGAGGATAATCCAATTTATAAGTTTGAATATGCGAATTTGCTAATGGTTAATGGAAAATATCGAGAGGCAAAAAAATAATTTTGGAAGAATTAATAAAAAGATTTTAAGTTTGGAAAAGAGGATTTTTGCTAAGATAAAAATATAGTTATATTGCAAATAAGATTCAATTAAGGAAATTTGAAAAATATTGAGGATGAAATTAATGAATTAATGCTAGAAACGGTTAATAAAGATGATTTTTGAGGAAGAGTTTGCAGAGCTATATTATTTGGCAGGAAGTTATGAGAAAAAGCCGAAAAAAATTTATTCAAAGTTTAAAAATACAAGATTATCAATTTCCAGCTTGGTGGCTGAGATTCTATTTTTTTATTCTTTAAAGCAGTTAAATGAAATAGAAAAAAATTACAAGAAAAATTTTTAAAAATAGTTTTGAAGATTAAAGATGAAGAAATAGAGAGCATAAAAAAATGGAGAATTTTTTTAACAGAATGTACGAAATCGTATAAAAAAAGAAGAAATTAGGGAGATAAAAAGGCAAATAAAGAATTTGAAGGCAGAATATGAAAAAAATATTGAAAACAGATTATAAACTCAGAAGTAAAAAAATTTATCCTAAATTTTTTTATATGACTGTTTTTTTGATAGATTGTCCACGACATCAAAAAAATTAGATAAATAAAGTTTATAATTTTTGTAAATTAAATTAAGGCAATATTAAATTTCTTTATAATTAAACAAAAAAATTAAATATTTCAGATTAAGAAATAAGAGGAAAAAGAGATTTTAGAAAATTAT
>BNJS01001254.1_pt1 | contig 149282 bp, 224 predicted proteins | sample 8540461 | NCBI WGS metagenome assembly BNJS01 (sample SAMD00202454, study PRJDB9452) | human saliva metagenome | isolation source: human saliva | place: Japan | reverse complement strand
CAAGGGTGTTGACTTTGACTGGCTTCATAACGGATTCCTTGTGTGGCGGAATGTCAGACAGCGTCGTCTGAAGATTTTTCAGACGACCTCGGGAAAGGTTTTTGCCGCAAATCAATTGAAAGATGGTTTTAATGATTTTGATTATTATTTGTATAATTTTTGATGATTTTAACAAAGCTTTTTAATAATATGGAAACACTTATCCGATATATTCACATTCAACAGCTAAAAATATTCTTAAAACCTATTCTATTGTTCTAACATAGAAATATTTAATTTCTATATAAATAATCCAAATAAAAAAAGTCGCCTGAATATGTCTTATCAGTCAGTTAAAAACACTTTCTCACAATTCAAATGGGAAAGTCCTAACCAAGCCTGTAAGGTATTTTCAGACGACCTTTTAGTTGCCTGCTTCCATTCAGTGCCTCGGCTCTTCTTTCTCCTTTTGCACAAACTGCTCAAGCAGTTTGCGCTTTTATCCTATGAAGAGAATAATGACTCCCATCCATCATCTATACATACGAGGGCAGGCATGAACTCTTTTGCATCATTGTTAAAACCATCCTGATATTTCTTTTTCCCCGATTCCAGACAGTATCAAAGTCGATAATCCGGCAACGGGTGAGACTTTGGCGTTTGTCCGCACAACCCATTCAGACGACCTCAAGTTACTAATTCAAAGAGCGGAGACCGCACAAAAATTATGGGCGGCAAAAACCGCGTTGGAACGCGCCGATGTATTGTGGCGTTGGTATTTTCTGATAAAGGAAAACAAAGAGGAACTGGCGCGCATCATGACGATGGAACAGGGGCAAAAGCCTGACCGAGGCACGCGGCGAAATCGATTATGCGGCTTCGTTTGTGCGCTGGTTTGCCGAAGAGGCGCGGCGGATTGACGGCGATGTGCTGACAAGCGTGAAGGCGTCGCAAAAACTGGTCGTGTTGAAACAGCCCGTCGGCGTTACCGCTGCGATTACGCCGTGGAACTTCCCATCTGCAATGATTGCGCGCAAGGCTGCGCCTGCTTTGGCGGTGGGCTGCGCGATGATAGTCAAACCTGCATCACTCACGCCCCTGAGCGCATATGCGCTGGCGCTATTGGCTTACGAAGCAGGCGTGCCGCAGGATTTGCTTCCCGTCGTCAGTGGTAGCGCTTCGGAAATCAGCCATGAATTTGCCACGAACCCGACCGTACGCAAAATCAGCTTCACCGGCTCGACCGAAGTCGGCGCGAAAATTTTTGCCGACAGCGCGGCAGACATTAAAAAAACTCAGTTTGGAGCTGGGCGGCAACGCGCCGTTTATCGTGTTTGACGATGCCGATTTGGACAAAGCCGTCGAAGGCGCGCTGGCGAGCAAGTTCCGCAACAGCGGCCAGACCTGCGTCTGCACCAACCGCGTGTACGCTCAATCGGGCATTTACGACGAATTTTGCCGCAAATTAAGCGAAAAAGTAGCCGCGCTCAAATTGGGCAACGGCGGATGAAGGCGTGAACCAAGGGGCCGCTGATTGAGGAAAAAGCGGTGGAAAAAAAGTCGAGCAGCACATCGCCGACGCGCTCTCCAAAGGCGCGGTCTGCCTGACCGGAGGCAAACGCAGCGCATTGGGCGGAACGTTTTTCGAACCGACCGTCTTAAGCGGCGTAACGGCGCAAATGGTGGTGGCGCGCGAAGAAACCTTCGGGCCGTTGTGTCCAGTGTTCCGCTTTGACACCGAAGCCGAAGTCATCGCGGCTGCCAACGATACGGAATACGGTTTGGCAGCCTACCTCTTCACCGCCGACACTGCCCGCCAGTGGCGCGTCGGCGAAGCCTTGGAATACGGCATGGTCGGCATCAATGCCGGCTTAATCAGCAATGAAGCGGCACCGTTCGGCGGCGTGAAACGCAGCGGGCTGGGACGCGAAGGCAGCAAATATGGTGCGGACGAATATTTGGAATTGAAATATTTGTGTATCGATGTGGCGGATTGAGTTTAGTCTCAGGAGGTCGTCTGAAAACGTAACTTCAATAAGATAATCTCCCCTATCTTTGTAGCAGCACTCTGAAAAAATTGGCGGAAATCAACAAATACGCGATACAAGACTAGCGTGTCGTGCAACTGATGAGTTCGCCAAATATTTTGCTAGGGGCAACGACACCAAATTTTAAGGCTCACTGGATAATATGGGAAAGTCTTTTATGTAGCCCGCGAATGGGCAGGATAATTAACCAATACAACAAGTTAAAAAGAAATAGTAAATTTAAAATCTGTTTACTTAGAGAAAAATAAACGTGAATTGAAAATCTAACTTTCAAAAAGGTCGTCTGAAAAATTTCTAAAAAGCCAGCCTTGGAGCAATTGATTTTAGAATTTTGTGAAATATCAGTAAATTATGGAGCTTATTTTAAGTATGATAAGGAAAGTATTTATCTTTTCGGCGGTGATAGCATTATCCGGTTGTTTTGCCGGTAAACATAAAGTTCAGGCATTACCGGACGCAGAATTAAATAAGCCATATTTCACAGAATTAAATGTAACTAAATATGCTGCTTATCCCGATAATTTTCAGGGTGAAAATGGATCCTCTAAATTCAGGGTTGACTGTAAAACCCACCGATGAGTGGTATGATACGGTTCATATTTCTGGAACTCCAATAACCAAGCAGGATATTACGATTGAAATATCTTATTATGTAAGAGGTGAAGTAGGCTGGTTTGAAAGTAAGGATCAGAAGAAATTTTATCAGATAAAAAGTTAAAAGAATGAGTTAAGGTTATCTGAAGGTTTAGTTTAGACAGCTTTCTCTAAGAAAAGGATTGTTGATATTTCAAAGGAAACACCACGTTGTTTACATAACAGGCGTAGGTTGAATTGAAAAACCTAACTTTCTCAAAAGGTCGTCTGAAAAAAATTTCTAAAAAGCCAGCTTTGGAGCAATTGATTTTAGAATTTTGTGAAATATCAGTAAATTATGGAGCTTATTTTAAGTATGATAAGGAAAGTATTTATCTTTTCGGCTGTAATAGCATTATCCGGTTGTTTTGCCGGTAAACATAAAGTTCAGGTATTACCGGATGCAGAATTAAATAAGCCATATTTCGTAGAATTTAATGTGGCTAACCAAGCTACTTATCCCGATCATTTCATAGTAGAAATGGATCCTCCGAATTCGGGGTTAACTGTAAAGCCCATCGATAAGTGGTATGATACGGTTCATATTTCTGGAACTCCAAAAGATGAAGCAGGATATCATGATTGAAATATCATATTTAATAAGAGGTACGTAGGGTTTTTGAAGATCCGGAACAGAAGAAATTTTATCAGATAAAAGTTAAAGAATGATTTAATGTTATCTGAAGGTTTAGTTTAGACAGCTTTCCCCTAAGAAAGGATTGTTCATATTTCAAGAAAACACTGCGTTTTTGCATAACAGGCGTAGTTTGAATTGGACACCTAACTTTCTCAAAGGTCGTCTGAAAAATTTCTAAAAGCCAGCTTTGGAGCAATTGATTTTAGAATTTTTGTGAAATATCAGTAAATTATGGAGCATATTTTTAAGTATGACAAGGAAAGTATTTATCTTTTTCGGCTGCAATAGCATTATCCGGTTGTTTTGCCGGTAAACATAAAGTTCAGGCATTACGGATGCAGAATTAAATAAGCCATATTTCATAGAATTTAATGTGGCTAACCAAGCTACTTATCCTGATTATTTCAAGGTAAAATGAATCCTCTGAATTCTGGGTTGACTGTAAAGCCCATCGACGAGTGGTATGATACGGTTCATATTTCTGGAACTCCACAAACCAAACAGAATATTACGATTGAAAATCTCTTATTATATAAGAGGGCCAGGAGGATTTTTGGGATTGGGAAAGAAGGATCATAAGAAATTTTTATCAGATAAAAGTTAAAGAATGAGTTAAGGTTATCTGAAAGTTTTAGTTTAGATAGCTTTCCCCTAAGAAAAGGATTGTTGATATTTCAAAGAAAACACTGTGTTGTTTACATAACAGGCGTAGTTTGAATTGGACGCCTAACTTTCTCAAAGGTTGTCTGAGAGTTTTTCAGACGACCTTTTTACTAATAGCAGTCGTCCTGTTCGATTGTTCATGCAACAGAAGAAACGGAAGATGATATATCGAGTATAAACTCTGGAAAAACAATTTCCTGAAGCCGCGACCGGCTTCGTATCACTGCGCCTTCTTCGGCTGACAAATTGGCATAAAAATGTATTGTTAAACTTTTCATCATCAATAAAAACCAACCTCTCAAAGGTCGGTTTTTATTTTTCGCAGAAATACGAAATGGCGATTATGAATACGCTTCCAAATCTGCCAAAAATTTGATTCAGGCTATCCCTGACTTCTTCCGCTTTTGCAGCAGGATGACCGTTTGCATCCAAAGAATCACGGCTGAAGCGGTCGACATAAAAGCGCAAAGGTATCTTTCAGCTTCAGCAGTTTCACCACATCGGAACGGGTGTAACGATCGCCGCCGTAACCGACAACGATACCGTTCTCATGTTGCCACTGGGCAAATTGTGACGGGCTGATTTTTCACCAGTTCGCACATTTCGTCTAGCGAGAAATAACGTTTTGCAGGAATAACGGGATTAGCGTTGTTTGTCATAGTAATGCTCCACCATGCCTTTGAGTTTTTGGCTGGCATGGAAAGTGACTACGCGGCGGGCGGTAATCGGTACTTCTTCGCCGGTTTTCGGATTACGGCCGGGACGCTGCGGTTTGTCGCGCAACTGAAAATTACCGAAACCGGAAATTTTGATTTCTTCGCCGCGTGCCAAAGTGCTGCGGATTTCTTCAAAAAGAGTTCGACGATTTCTTTGGCATCGTTTTTTTGGTTACATTGCTGACTTTATCTACCAAAAATATCGGCCAATTCGGCTTTAGTTAATGTCATATTATTACCTTCTGTTGTAACAGGTGCAGATTATTACCAATTTCTATTTAAAAATTCAAGCGAATATTTATTTTTAGCTGCGAAGTTGCGCTCCCGCAGCAGTTGCCGCGTCAATCAGTTTTCCGATAACCGGCTCGACTGTTTCATCCGTCAGCGTGTTTTCCATATCCTGCAAAATCACTTTGACCGCCATGCTCTTCATCCCTTCAGGCAGACCTGTACCGCGATACACGTCAAACACGCTGATTTCCTGTACCAACTTGTTTGCCGCGCCGTTCAGGCGGCCAACAAATCATCATGGGTCATGGTTTCAGGCATGACAAACGCCAAATCCCTGCGTACCGGCTGGAATTTTGATACTGCCTGATAACGCGTTTTTTTCGCGTTCCAACACGGCTGCCATGTCGATTTCAAATACCAGCGGCGCTTGCGGCAAGTCGTATTTTTGCAGCCATTTCGGATGCAATTCGCCGACAAAGCCGATCACTTGGTCGTCTGAAACGATATTGGCGGCGCGGCCGGGATGCAGGGCAGGGATGTTCGGTTTTAACGAACTCAACTGCTTTGTTTTTCAACAGATTTTCTACATCGGCCTTGATGTCGTAAAAATCTGCGTTGCGCGTTTTCTCGCCCCATTGTTCAGGGCATCGCCGCGCCGTACCACAAGCCGCCGATGCGTTCGTTTTCTGTACAAACCGGCCATCTGAACCTTTTGCTGAACACGCGAGCGATTTCAAACACACGCACGCGGATTTGTTTGCGGTTCAGATTGTTTTGCAAAATTTCCACCAAGCCGCCAATGAGCGTGGAACGCATCACGGCATACTGCGCCGCCAGCGGGTTTTGCAGGCGGATGGGGTTGGCATTGGCGGCAAAATCGTGTTCCCACTGCTCGTCAACGAAGGCATAGCTGACCACTTCGCGGTAGCCGCGCGCCGCCATTTCGTTATAAACGGCAAAAACGCGGACGGTGGGTTTCGGGCAGCGCCAGCATTTTCAGACGACCTGACGTGTAATCGTCGAGGGATATTTTCATAGCCGTAAACGCGACCAATTTCTTCAATCAAATCGGCCTCGATTTCGATGTCGAAACGGAAACTCGGCGCGGTAACGCGGAAGCCTTCCGCCGTTTTTCAGGCTGCAAGCCCAAGTGCTGCAAAAATGGTTTCCACCTGTTCGGCAGGGAATGTCCACGCCCAACACGGTTTTCAGACGACCCAAACGCAATTCAACCTGCTTGGCTTCGGGCAATTCACCCTGCGCTTCCACCATTTCGCCTGCCGCACCGCCGCAGATTTGCAAAACCAATTCAGTAGCGCGTTCGATGGCATCAGCCTGCAAACGGTAATCCACACCGCGTTCAAAGCGGAACGACGAATCCGAACCAAAACCGTATTGGCGCGATTTACCGGCGATGATTTCAGGTGCAAACCAAGCTGCTTCCAGCACGATATTTTGTGTGTCGTCTGAAACCGCGCTTGCCGCGCCGCCCATCAGGCCTGCCAAGCTCAACGCACCTTTTTTTCATCGGCCACTACCAGCGTGTTTTCAGACAGAGAGACAGTTTTCTCGTTCAGGCATTCCAGCGTTTCACCTTCGCGCGCACGGCGGATGTGCAGGCTGCATGAAAGTTTGTCGGCATCAAAAACATGCATCGGCTGACCGATTTCCAGCATCACATAATTACCAATGTCCACCAACGCGGAAATACTGCGGATGCCGCTACGCTCAAACGCTGCTTCATCCAATCCGGCGTAGCGGCACGCGCGTTCACGTTTTCAATCACGCGGCTGATAAAGCGGCCGCAATCGGCAGGCGCATAAATCTGCACGGGCTGTTTGCGGCTACCCGTGATTGGCGCGGCATGGATTGCAGGCTGCTTGAACGCGCAGCCGGTCAGAGCAGACACTTCGCGCGCAATGCCTTTGATGCTCAGGCAGTCGGCACGGTTCGGCGTGATTTTCAGCGTGAACACCGTATCGTCCAAATCCAAATATTCACGGATGTTTTGCACCGACAGGGAGCGTCTTGCGGCAGAATGTGCAAACCGTTCACGCCGTCGTCAGGCAGACCAAGTTCGTCGGTGGAACACAACATCCCGTTCGACACCACGCCGCGCATCTTGGTCGGCTGATTTTTGAAAGTGCCCGGCAATACCGCGCCCGGCAGCGAACACGGTACTTTGATGCCCGCCTTCACATTCGGCGCACCGCACAATCTGCACCAACTCGCCCGTACCCGCATCGACTTGGGTAACATTCAAACGATCGGCATCCGGATGTTTTTCAACGGATTTCACTTCGGCAATCACCACGCCCGTAAACGCAGGCGCGGCAGTCTCGGCTTCTTCCACTTCCAAGCCGGACATGGTTAACAGATGTTCCAGCTTATCGGCGGAAAGTTCGGTATCGGCTTGGGTTTTCAGCCATGAGTAGGAGAATTGCATGTTATGTTCTCAATCAACTAATTAACTTTTTATCAGATTTTGTTTTCAGACGACCTGTTTGCTTGGGAGTGCAGGCTGCTTTTTAACTTTGTTAAGGCAGTTTCTTTTAGGCAGCCTGCACAATCATTTCGCAAACTGCTTCAAAAAGTTCAAATCGTTATCGAAAAACAGCCGCAAATCATTCACGTTGTAACGCAACATGGCGAAACGATCGAGGCCGATGCCGAAGGCGAAAGCCGTGTATTTTTTTCGGGGTCGATATTCACGTTTTTCAACACGTTGGGATGCACCATGCCGCAGCCGCCGACTTCAGCCAATTGCCGTTTTCGCCCATGATGTCAATTTCGGCGGACGGTTCGGTGAACGGGAAGAAAGACGGACGGAAACGTACTTGCAAATCATCGCGTTCGAAAAAGCGGCGGATAAAATCGGTGAACACGGCTTTCAAATCGGCAAAGGTTACGCCCTCTTCTACCCACAGGCCTTCGGCTTGGTGGAACATGGGTGAGTGCGTAGCATCGCTGTCCACGCGGTAAACGCGGCGGGGGCGATAATGCGGATGGGCGGCTCTTTTTTTGTCGAGCATATAGCGGATTTGAATCGGGGAAGTGTGCGTGCGCAAAAACATCGCCGTTTTTCAACGTAGAACGTATCCTGCATGGCGCGGGCCGGGTGATTTGCGGGGATGTTCAAGGCTTGGAAGTTGTGGAAATCGTCTTCGATTTCCGGGCCGTCTGCCACTTCAAAGCCCATACCGTGAAAGAGTTCGACCACGCGCTGCAAGGTCAGGGTTACGGGATGCAAACCGCCGTTTTCCTGCGCGCGTCCGGGCAGGGTAATATCAAGTGCTTCGGCAGCGAGCTGGGCTTGCAGTTTGGCTTCGTTGAGCGCATCGCGTTTATTGTTAAAGGCCGTCTGAAACTGGTTTTTGCATTCATTGATATGCGCACCTATGGTTTTGCGCTCTTCAGGCGACATTTGACCTAAGGTTTTCAGAAGTCCGGTCAACTCGCCGGTTTTACCAAGATAACGGGCTTTTGATTTGTTCTAGAGCGTTGAAGTCTTGCGCGGCTTCTACTGCGGCAATGCCTTCTGCAACGATACGGTTTACATTTTCCATAGTGGTTTTATCGTCTGTCGGTTGATGATGGGTCGTCTGAAACAATGAGGCCGCCTGTATGGTTTGGTGTTGCCAAACTTTTCAGACGACCTTTTATCGTTTACAGCCAATCCGTTTGATAGAATCGGCGTATTTTAGCGCAAATCAATTCAAAAAAATAGACTTTAAAGAAAGAAAAATCAATCACATAGACTTTCTTCAGACAAAGAAAAAAAGGAAGCCTTAGCTTCCTTTTTCAAATTTTTGGATTAAGCAGCCAAAAGCAGCTTTTGGCTTTCTCAACCAATTGTGCAAAAGCGGCTTTATCGAACACAGCTCAGATCAGCCAATACTTTGCGGTCGATTTCGATAGAGGCGCGTTTCAGGCCGTTCATGAATTTGCTGTAAGACAGACCGTTTTTCACGGGCGCCTGCATTGATACGGACAATCCACAATTGACGGAATTGGCGTTTGCGTTGACGACGGTCACGGTATGCGTATTGACCGGCTTTCATTACCGCCTGCTTGGCAACGCGGTATACGTTTTTACGACGACCGCGGTAGCCTTTTGGCTAACGCGAAGATTTTTGGTGACGGCGCGGGCGGTTACACCGCGTTTTACGCGTGGCATATTCTAAACTCCTTAAGCGTAGGGGTAACATTTTAGCAACAGAAGCCAAATCGCGATCGTTTTACCATAGAGGTACCGCGCAGTTGGCGTTTTGTTTTTAGTGGTCTTTTTAGTCAAGATGTGGCGTTTGAACGCATGAGCGCGTTTTACACCGCCGTTACCCAGTACTTTGAAGCGTTTTTCGCGCTAGACTTGGTTTTCATTTTAGGGCATGGGAAAAACTCCATTCGTTATTAGATAAGGCATCAGGGGTTTTAAAACATCGATTTCAAACACTTGAACCCAAAATGCCACGGTTTTTTTGCCGCCAATCAAAAGTTTACTCCGAAGCGGCAATCGAAGTAAGCCGAGAATTATAACTTTATTTTTTTCTTCGGTGCAATCATCATCACCATTTGACGGCCTTCCATTTTTAGGGAAGGATTCGATTTGAGCCACTTCCGCCAAATCCTCTTTCACGCGCTCTAAAAGTTGCGCGCCCGAGTTGCTGGTGAGCCATTTCACGTCCGCGGAAACGAAGCGTTACTTTGACTTTATCACCATCAGCCAAGAAGCGGTTGATGTTACGCATTTTGATTTGATAATCGCCTTCATCGGTACCCGGACGGAATTTAATTTCCTTAATTTGTACCTGCTTCTGGTTTTTCTTGGCTTCGTCGCGTTTCTTGGCCTGTTGGTATTTATATTTACCGTAATCCATCAGTTTGCATACAGGCGGTTTGGCAGTAGGGGAAATCTCTACCAAATCCACATCCTGCTCTTCGGCCATAGCCAAAGCTTCACGAACCGATACGACACCAAGCTGTTCGCCTGACTCACTGATTAAACGCACTTCTTTAGCGGTAATTTCGCCATTGATTCGTGCTTCGCGTTCTTGAGCGATGATGAATACTCCTATAAAAATTAATGGTTGACGAGGGCGTCTGAGATTTCTTGCTGCAGTTGTGCGATGAAATCATCCAAATCAAAGAACCCAAGTCTTCTGCTTTGCGGCGCACGGCCACTTTGTTTTCTTGCTTCTCTTTATCGCCGACAACGATTTGATAAAGGGAAGCGGTATTGGCTGTTATCACGGATTTTTGTAACCGATTTTTCGTTACGCAAATCCAGCTCTACACGGAAGCCTGCAGCCTTCAATTTAGCAGCTACTTCACGGCAGTAATCCGCTTGATTTTTCGGTGATATTCATAATCACCATTTGAACCGGCGCCAACCATGGCGGGAAAGAACCTGCATGATTTTCAATCAAAATACCGATAAATCGTTCCAAAAGAACCCAAAATGGCGCGATGCAACATTGCGGACAGGGCGCGGTCATTGTTTTCGGTTACATATTCTGCATCCAAGCGTTCCGGCAACACAAAATCCAGCTGCAGCGTACCACACTGCCAAGAACGTCCCAATGCGTCTTTAACGTGATATTCGATTTTAGGTCCATAGAACGCACCTCACCTGGCAACTCGTCCCATTCCACACCGCAAGCAGTCAATGCTTCGCGCAGACCTTGTTCTGCCTTATCCCACACGTCGTCTGAACCGGCGCGTTTCTCAGGACGTAATGAAAGTTTGACGGACACATCATGGAAACCGAATTGCTTGTAAATACGAACCAGCAATTCATTGAATGCTCGGGCCTCACTAACGATTTGATCTTCGGTGCAGAAAATATGCGCATCATCTTGGACAAAACCGCGGACACGCATCAGTCCATGCAATGCACCACTCGGCTCGTTGCGATGGCAAGAACCAAATTCTGCTAAACGCATCGGCAAATCGCGGTACGAGCGCAGACCGTTATTGAAAAATCTGAACATGTCCCGGGCAGTTCATCGGCTTAACCGCGTATTCACGTTTTTCCGAACTGGTTACGAACATATTGTCTTTGTAGTTATCCCAGTGACCGGATTTTTCCCAAAAGGTTTTATCCATGATTTGGGGGGTTTTGACTTCTTTGTAACCGGCTGCATTCAGCTCTTTACGCATATGCTGCTCAATAGTCTGCCACAAAGCCCAACCTTTAGGGATGCCAAAACACCATACCCGGCGCTTCGTCTTGCAAGTGGAACAAATCCAGTTGCTTGCCCAATTTGCGGTGGTCACGTTTTTCTGCTTCTTCAATACGCTGGATATAGGGCTTTTAATTCGTCTTTTGTTGCCCAAGCTGTACCGTAAATGCGTTGCAGCATTTCATTATTGCTGTCGCCGCGCCAGTATGCGCCTGCCAGCTTGGTCAGCTTGAAGTTTTTCAGGAAGCGGGTGTTCGGAACGTGCGGACCGCGGCACATATCGACATATTCCTGATGATGATACATACCCATTGGCTTCAACTTCGGGCATATCTTCAATCAGGCGCAGCTTATATTCTTCACCGCGATCTTGGAAAATTTTGATGGTTTCGGCTCGCGGAGTCATGATTTTGATTACATCATAATCCTGAGCAATCAATTCTTTCATACGCGCTTCGATAGCTGCAACATCCTCAGGCGTAAACGGTTTTTTCCGTAGCAATATCGTAATAAAAGCCCTCTTCAATGACGGGGCCGATAACCATTTTTGCATTAGGATAGAGCTGCTTGACTGCGTGACCGACAAGGTGGGCGCAAGAGTGGCGGATGACTTCAACGCCTTCTTGGTCTTTCGGGGTAATGATTTGGACGGTTGAATCTTCGGTAATCGGATCGCACGCATCGACCAATTTGCCGTTTACCTTACCCTGCCACCGTCGCCTTCGCCAAACCTGCTCCGATAGACGCGGCAATCTGTGCCACGGTAACGGGCGATTCGTATTGGCGGACTGAGCCGTCCGGCAAGGTAATGTTCAACATCAAAAAAGCTCCAAAACATTAAAAAATAACGGCATAAATGCCGTTTGGGGAAATTTGGTAGGCACGATTGGATTCGAACCAACGACCCCCACCATGTCAAGGTGGTGCTCTAACCAACTGAGCTACGTGCCTGTTTAACAGGGTTCGGATTATAGACGATACTTTGACGCAATGGCAAGCATGAAAACGAGGTTTCAGACGACATTGTCGGAACATTGTGATTTTTTTGAAACATTTTCAACAGTGAACATCTCGATACGAATAAGGTCGTCTGAAATATTCAAACACCGCTATTGCGATGAAAATCCTTTATAATCGCGTTTTTACCTCAATCGTTTGACTGCACGGCGGCTTCGCACGCCGTTTTCTACATTTATAGATACAACCTATGCTCAAATTTACCTTACATAAAAAAGACGGTCATGCCCGACGCGGCACGCTGGAACTGAACCACGGCAAAATCGAAACACCCGTATTCATGCCGGTTGGCACTTACGGCTCGGTTAAGGCAATGAATCCGCAAAACCTGCACGATATCAAGGCACAAATTATTTTGGGCAACACTTACCATTTATGGCTGCGTCCCGGTTTGGAAGTCATCGAACAATTCGGCGGCCTGCACGATTTTATCGGCTGGAACAAACCCATCTTGACCGACTCGGGCGGTTTTCAGGTTTTCTCGCTCTCCGACATGCGCAAACTCACTGAAGAAGGCTGTACCTTCCAAAAGCCCGATCAACGGCGACAGACTCTTCCTCTCGCCCGAAATCTCCATGAAAATCCAAAACCGTACTCAATTCCGACATTGTGATGCAGTTGGACGAATGCACACCGGCGAAGCAACGCACGAACAGGCGCAAAAATCCCTGCAAATGAGCCTGCGTTGGGCAGAACGCAGCAAAAAGCCTTTGAAGATTTGAAGAACCCGAATGCCCTGTTCGGCATCGTGCAAGGCGCGATGTATGAAGATTTGCGCGAAGAATCGCTGCGCGGCTTGGAACAATTCGACTTCCCCGGGCTTGCCATCGGCGGACTGTCCGTCGGCGAACCCAAACCCGAAATGTACCGCATGCTGCGCGCCGTCGGACCGATGCTGCCCGAACACAAACCGCATTACCTGATGGGCGTCGGCACACCCGAAGACCTCGTTTACGGCGTGGCGCACGGCGTGGACATGTTCGACTGCGTCATGCCCACCCGCAATGCGCGCAACGGCTGGCTGTTCACCCGTTTCGGCGATTTGAAAATCAAAAACGCCAAACACAAGCTCGACAAACGCCCGATAGACGAAAGCTGCACCTGCTACGCCTGCCAAAAACTTCAGCCGCGCCTACCTGCACCATCTGCACCGCGTCGGCGAAATCTTGGGCGCGCAGCTCAACACCATCCACAACCTGCATTTCTACCAAGTCATCATGGCAGAAATGCGCGAAGCCATCGAGCAAGGAAAAATTTGCCGATTGGCAGGGCACAATTCCATGAAAAACCGCGCCCGCGGGTGGATTGAGATTGAACCATGCTTATCGAGGTCGTCTGAAAACGTTATATTCAAGTAAACACCGTTTTCAGACGACCTTGCTGTTATAATGCAAACATTAATTTACATTATTTGAGAGTGCGATATGTTTACCCAAAGCAGCCCAAGAATTGACCACCGTCCGCGACATCCTGCGTTTTCGCCGTCAGCCGTTTCAACGATGCCGGTTTGTTTTTCGGGCATGGATCGGACAACGCGCACGATGAAGCCGCCTACCTTATCCTGCATACCCTCAACCTACCTTTGGACACGCTGGGTCTCTACCTCGATGCCAAGCTGCTGCAAAGCGAGAAAGAAGAAGTGTTGGCAGTGTTGGAACGCCGCGCAGTCGAACACATCCCCGCAGCCTACCTCACCCATCAGGCATGGCAAGGCGATTTCGATTTTTATGTTGACGAACGCGTTATCGTACCGCGCTCGTTTATTTACGAACTGCTCGGCGACAGCCTTACCCCATGGATAGAACACCCCGAATTGGTTCACCGCGCATTGATTTGTGTACCGGCAGCGGCTGCCTCGCCATTCAAATGGCACACCACTACCCCGCCGCTGAAATTGACGCCGTCGATTTGAGTTTGGATGCGCTGGAAGTAGCCGCCATCAACATCGAAGATTATGGATTGGAAGACCGTATCAACCTGATTCACACCGATTTGTTCGAAGGATTTGGAAGGCACATACGACCTGATTGTTTCCAACCCGCCTTATGTCGATGCCGAATCGGTCGATATGCTGCCCGACGAATACCTGCACGAACCCGAACTCGCCTTGGGCAGCGGCGAAGACGGTTTGGACGCCACCGCCAAATCCTGCTGCACGCCGCCAAACACCTCAATCCCAAAGGCGTATTGCTGGTCGAAATCGGACACAACCGCGACGTATTGGAAGCCGCCTATCCCGAGCTGCCGTTCACTTGGCTGGAAAACCAGCGGCGGCGACGGATTCGTATTCTTGCTGACCCGAGAGCAATTGCTGGGATTGGAATAATCCCTTTGCTGATTTTGATACGGCCGAAAATCTTCTGCATATAGGTTTTCGGCCGTATTTTTCATGATTGCGCTCGCCCCAAACCATTATTATTAACGTTGAACATATCCGTTTAATCTGTTTTCAGACGACCTCCCTACACAAAAATCAATATTCCAATCGGAACCATTTCTTATATTTATTGTCTGTATTTAAATAAGCATTCATAAAAATATTATATTTAACCCGCATGACCTGATGGATTATAATGACGAATAACAGCCGGAATATGCTTTATTCAAATATTATCGACTTGACGACTCAACTAAATACCTATTATTTACATCTCCGCCACATCGGAACAATCAGACAATGAACCACTTTTGGACAAACAGCCTGACCGCCTGCATCCTGCTTGGCGCGTCGCTTCAAGCTTCGGCACAAACCCACTCCGTTTATTTTCAATCAAAACGGCAAAATTACCGCCACAATGTCATCGGTAGCTTACGTCCGCCAATACACCGTCGAATCCGGCGTAGCGCAAGTGCAGGACTTTTACTATCCGTCCATGAAAAATATTCCGACCCGTATGAAATACCGGCGGCGCGAGATCAAAACCTTCGTTCCCGTCCTCAACAACGGTACTTTGACACTCTGGCATTTCAACGGGCAAAAAGAAAAATGATCGGCAGCTACCGCAACGGCAAGCCGAACGGCGAATGGACCAACTGGTACCCCAACGGTAAAAATCGGCGGTCATGCCCTATCTGAACGGCTTGAGCGAAGGCGTCGGCTCACGCTATTACCGCAACGGTACGAAAGAAAGCGAAATCCAATTCAAACATGACAAGGCAAACGGCTACTGGAAGCAATGGTATCCCAACGGCAGCCCGAAAACCGAAAATGACCATGGTCAACGACAAACCGACCGAAATCATGAGTTGGGACGAAAACGGCCGCGCCCTTTCTGAAATTACCATTACCAACGGCAAACGCAACGGCGTTGTCTTGGAATGGTATGACGACGGAGCTAAAAAGTCCGAAACGGTTTACGCCAACGACCAAATAGTGAAAAAGACAAATTGGGACAAAGAAGGTTACGTTATTGAATAACAGAAAAGGGAAACGATATGTTTCCTTTTTTGTTTAAAACATCACTCTCCTTACCGAATCATGCCGGCCTGACAGGGGTCGTCTGAAACCTGCCGTTCCCGATAGCATAGAATTTACATTTAAATATCAACCGCTCCCCTTGTTCCTTTACAGATTTCGTTTAAAAATACAACCCAAACAACAACTATTCAAATTACATAAAAACTATGCGCTATTACGGTACGATTACACGCTGGAATGACAACCGCCAATTTGGAGCCATCCGTGAAGAAAGCATGGGTACAGAAGTGTTCGCCCCGCTTTCCGCCTTTACCACACTGACACGTCCGCCTGCCGAAGGCCAACGCGTCTCATTCGACATCGTCAAAGGCAGACGCGGACGCGACGAAGCCGAAAATATCTGCTTCTCCCTTGACTGTGTCCGATGAATTCGACTTTTTCGACACCGAACCCGAACCGTATAAAAACCTTTTCCAAGCTCTTGCTGATTATCCCCCTCATCGCCCCTGCTTGCCGCCGGCGGATGGTTCGGCTGGGATTACTGGCAGAAATACCAGCAACAGGCGCAAGCGGCAGCGGCCGCACCGCCGAAGACGATGGTGGAAGAAGTTGCAGCCAAAAATAAAAGCCGAACGCGAAGAATGGTTGGATGCGGTAAACAACCGCAAAACTCAAAAACAAACAAAACCCGACAACGGCAAAGCCGCCCGCAACAGCTCCTCCAAAGAAGAAAAAATAATGGCTGCGTAACAATCAAAACCGAGCAGAACCAACTTCATGCAAAGGTCGTCTGAAAACCCAAATCCAAGGTTTTCAGACGACCTTTCACCTATAACCCTGTTTCAACACCCCAAATTCTTTTTAAAAATACCGCCTGATTTGAATTTAACCGAGAGACCGAACTTCATGAACCCACATCAAACCGTCGAACGCGAAGCCGCCGCCGCCTTTGCCGCCGCAGGGCATCGCCGACAGCCCTGTTGTCTTGCAGCCGACCAAAAAAACGCCGAACACGGCGATTTCCAAATCAACGGCGTGATGGGTGCGGCGAAAAAGCCAAACAAAAATCCGCGCGAGTTGGCGCAAAGGTTGCCGAAGCATTGGCGGGCAACGCCGTGATTGAAAAGCGCGGAAGTGGCCGGGCCCGGGCTTCATCAACCTGCGCCTGCGCCCCGAATTTCTCGCCCAAAACATTCATGTGGGCCTTGAATGACGCACGTTTCGGCGTGGCAAAACTGACAAACCGCAAACCGTCGTCATCGACTATTCCTCGCCCAATCTGGCAAAAGAAATGCACGTCGGCCATCTGCGTTCCAGCATCATCGGCGACAGCATTTCGCGCGTGTTGGAATTTATCGGGCAACACCGTCATCCGCCAAAACCACGTCGGCGACTGGGGTACGCACTCGGCATGTTGGTCGCTTATTTGGTTGAGCAGCAAAAAGACAATGCCGCGTTTGAGTTGGCGGATTTGGAGCAGTTTTACCGCGCTGCCAAAGTGCGCTGACGAAGACCCTGCCTTTGCCGACACCGCACGCGAATATGTTGTGAAGCTGCAAGGCGGCGATGAAACCGTGTTGGCGTTGTGGAAACAGTTTGTCGATATTTCGCTCTCGCACGCCCAAGCCGTTTTACGACACGCTGGGCTTGAAACTGCGCCCTGAAGACGTGGCGGGCGAATCGAAATACAACGACGATTTGCAGCCCGTGGTCGATGATTTGGTTCAAAAGGTCTGGCGGTCGAAGACGACGGCGCGAAAGTCGTGTTCTTGAATGAGTTCAAAAACAAAGAAGGCGAACCCGCCGCATTTATCGTGCAAAACAAGGCGGCGGCTTTCTACGCCTCCACCGATTTGGCGTGCCTGCGCTACCGCATAGGTCGTCTGAAAGCCGACCGTCTGCTGTACGTCGTCGACCACCGCCAAGCCCTGCACTTCGAGCAACTTTTCACCACTTCCCGCAAAGCAGGCTATCTGCCGGAAGATGCAAAAGCCGAGTTTATCGGCTTCGGCACCATGATGGGCAAAGACGGCAAACCGTTCAAAAACGCGCAGCGGCGACACTGTAAAACTGGTTGACCTGCTGACCGAAGCCGTCGAGCGCGCCACGGCTTTGGTGAAAGAAAAAAATCCCGAATTGGGCGCAGACGAAGCGGCCAAAATCGGCAAAACCGTCGGTATCGGCGCGGTCAAATACGCCGATTTGAGCAAAAACCGCACCAGCGATTATGTGTTCGACTGGGACGCCATGCTCTCGTTTGAAGGCAACACCGCCCCTACCCTGCAATACGCCTACACCCGCGTGCAAAGCGTGTTGCGCAAAGTCGGCGAATGGGACGCAACTGCGCCCACCGTTTTGACCGAACCGCTGGAAAAACAGCTTGCCGCCGAGCTTCTGAAATTCGAAGACGTACTACAAAGCGTGGCGGACACGGCGTATCCGCACTATCTGGCAAACTATCTTTTACCAAATTGCCACCCTGTTCAGCCGCTTCTACGAAGCCCTGCCCGATACTCAAAGCCGAAGGCGCAACCTGCAACAGCCGCCTGCAACTGGCGAAGCTCACCGCGACACGTTGAAACAAGGCTTGGACTTGCTGGGCATTGATGTGTTGGATGTGATGTAAGGCATTCCCCTGATAAGCAAAGGTCGTCTGAAAACGGATTTTCAGACGACCTTTTTATCTTCTTTGCCCCTTAGGGCTATACTGTCGGAAAATATTTTCAATTCCGACAATTCTTTATGCCCGATTTTCCTTTCCCGTCCCGCCCGCCGAACTGTGGCAGGCGACGCTTGAACACCTCCGCCTCTCCCTGATTGTCCCTGCTTTTGCGCCGTTGCGCTGGCCGTACCGCTCGCCGTATGGCTGGCAAACTAAACGGCGTTGGGCGGAAGGTGTTTTGCAGGTAACCAATATCCTGCAAACCATTCCGTCCCTCGCGCTGCTCGGTTTGCTGATTCCCTTTGTCGGCATCGGTTCGCCGCCGGTTTTTGATTGCGCTGACGCTCTACGCCCTGTTGCCGATTTTTCAGAACACCTATCTCGGTTTGAGCCAAATCGACCCCGCCATCAAAGAAGCGCACACCGCGTTCGGCTTGTCCCGATGGCAGGGCGTTGTGGCGCATCGAATTGCCGATGGCGCTGCCTGCCATGATTTCCGGCATCCGTACCGCGTCCGTATTGATTATCGGCACGGCGACACTCGCCGCGCTCATCGGTGCGGGCGGTTTGGGCAACCTGATTTTTGCTCGGCATCGACCGCAACAACATGGCGATGACGTTTACCGGCGCGTTGCTGTCCGCCCTGCTCGCCGTATTGGTCAGCGGCGGCATCGGCATACCGCAAAAATCGAAACACAAAATGCCGATTACCGCTGCCCTACTTGCCATCCTTATCGCCATCGGTTTGGCACCGATTTTTCAAAACGAACCCATCCGCACAAAAATCACCATCGCAGGCAAGCTCGGCAGCGAACCCGACATCCTCATCAATATGTACAAACAGTTGATTGAAGAAAATAATCCGCGCGCGCAAGTGATGCTTAAACCCAATTTCGGCAAAACTTCATTTCTGTTCAACGCATTAAAAAAGCGGCGAAATCGACATCTACCCCGAATTTACCGGGTACCGTCCTCGAAAAGTCTGGTCAAAGTCCCTGCCGAACAGCAAAACCGCCGCCTTTCCCCCGAACAGACTTACCAAACTGCCAAAGACCTGCTCGTCCGACAGCACCGGCTGACCTTTCTGCCGCCGATGGCATACCAAAAACACCTACGCCCTCGCCGTCAGTCAAGACTACGCCGCCGCGCACAACCTGCACAAAAATATCCGACCTCAAACGCGTGCAAAACCAAATCCGCGCCGGTTTTACCCTCGAATTTACCGACCGCGCCGACGGCTGCACAAAGGTCTGCAACAACACGGCATACAGTTTAGCCACCTCTCGACGCTCGAACCCGCCCTGCGCCACACCGCCCTCCTAAACGGCAAAATCGACCTCGTCGAAGCCTATTCCACCGACAGCGACCTCAAACAATACCGCCTCGCCGTCCTTTTCGAGACGACATCGCCCTTTTCCCTCCTACCAAGGCGCGCCGCTGATGAAGACCGAGTTTGCCGAACAGCATCCCGACGTCGTGAACACATTAAACAAACTGGCAGGGCAAAATCAGCGAAGCCGAAATGACTGAAATGAACTACCGCGTGAAAGTAGGTGGAGAAAACCGGCGGACGTAGCGCGGGATTATTTGCAGAAAAACGGTTTGATAAACGATAAGGGCAAATGATTCAGGTCGTCTGAAAAACGGTTTTCATTTTGTTGAAACAGATTTTCAGACGACCCCTCAGTTGCAATAAGCCGTTGATTAGACTATAGTGGGTTCTCGATCAATATAAACATCAAGGAAATGGATCATGAGCGGCAAATTAGACCAAATCAGCGGTAATGTAAAGAAAAAGCCGGAGAACTGTTAAACGACTCCAAACTCCAAGCAGAAGGCGTAATCCAACAAGGCATCAGCAAAGTCAAAGAAGTTGCCGCCGACATTGAGGAAAAAAGCAAGCGACGTATTGAAAAAGGCAAAGAAGAAGCAGGACATCTGGTTGACGAGGCAAAAGAAAAAGCCGAAAACCTGATTGACGACATCAAAAGCAAGTTCTAATCCCTCTTGTCTTAAACTATGTCAGCGCGCCGTTTTGAAACACGATTTCAGACGGCCTTTATTTCAATCAACATAGCAACGGCGCAGCCACCCTAAAATCGCCTGTTCCACATTCAATCAAGCTTCAGACGACCCCGCCGGATAAATTAGATAGATGAATCTAATGCTTTAACGATTTTACCGAATCCCGACTCGAGATACGCATCGCTCAACCCCTCAACAGGAGAAGCACCACATGCCTTCCCGCCAAGCTCATCCAAAAACTCAAACCCGCCCTGCAAAAACCCGCTTCCGCCCGAACAAGACGACATCCTGTTGTGCCCTCGACTCCGACAACGTCACGGGCGACAACGCCAAATACATGAACATGTACAACCGCCTCGCCCGTTGGTACGATTTCGGCGAACGCTGGATAGCCCGCTTCAGATACGGCAACAGCATCAACGAAATGCGGCGCAGCCTGATGGGCGAACTGGAATGGCGGCAGGGACTGCACCGCGCTCTACGTCTCCATCGGCACAGGTACCGACTTAAACCACCTGCCCGCCAACATCGACCCCTCCACGCTGGACGTGACCGGCGCCGACCCGTCGCTCGGCATGTTGGAACGCTGCCGCGACGTATGGCGGAAAAAGCGGCAGGCTTGGACTTGGTACACTGCAACGCCGAAGACTTACCTTTTGCCGACAATATGTTCGACGTCGTATTCCATGTGGGCGGCATCAATTTTTCAGTGACAAAGCAAAAAGCCATCAACGAAATGCTGCGCGTCGCCAAACCCGGCACCAAAATCATGATTGCAGACGAAACCACTGACTTCATCCAACAACAATACAAAAAGCCTATTCACGCGGAACTACTTCCAAGACACCGATTTCGACCTGACACAAATCGAAAACTGCATCCCGAAACCGCACAGGAAAAGAAAACGCGACTGCTGTGGGGCAACCGCTTTTACTGCATTACCTTCCCGCAAACCCTGTTTGAAAAACGCCATAAACGCAATCGAGAAGAAATATGCCAAAACCATCAAAATCGAGAGCATAACATGAACATTCCTTTGCGGCCGCCGCCCTGCTGTTGGCCGTGGCATTTTTGCCCATCTTTTTGTCGGCACCCGCGAAACCTTAAGTCTGAAACCCGATGCAGAAAAACAGCACGCAACAGGGTACGCGCAACTGGATGCAGGCTGTGTGCATCTTCCAGTTGGTCAGCGTAGATTTGCTGTTGCTGGCCGCCACAGCCTGCCTGCTTGCGTTCACACGGATTTTCGACGGTATGGAAGCCGCCGCTGCCCGTTTTGTTGCCGTTTATCTGGGCCTGCGAGCGCACCGTGTGGCTGATACAGCTTAAAATGGCCGGTGCGCGCGGCAAAAATTATTTCCTACTCGGCCAGTGGATATTGTTTTTATTGTGCGCCCTGCTGATGCTGTGGGGCGCGTACTAAAAACCGCGCCGCCGCCCAGGCAGGGCGGATAGCGCTTAAGGCCGTTTAAAAAGTGCGAGGCTGCCTTTAAAGGTCGTCTGAAAACACATTTATAGTGGATTAAATTTAAATCAGGACAAGGCGACGAAGCCGCAGACAGTACAGATAGTACGGAACCGATTCACTTGGTGCTTCAGCACCTTAGAGAATCGTTCTCTTTGAGCTAAGGCGAGGCAACGCCGTACTGCTTTAAAGTCAATCCACTATACTTTTTCAGACGACCTCGGAATCTGACAAGGTCGTCTGAAAAACCGCATCTATAAACTCAAACATCAGCATATCCATAGCCCGATACGGCTCATGCTGAAACCCAATGTCTCAGGCAAATTTAACGTCTTTATCGGGTCTCGACCCAAGCTGCGCTTACCGATTTGAATCGGCTATACTACCGCCTTTCCTTAACACACACATTGTCATGAGTACCAAAAATTTCCCGTCCCCTCAGCTATTTCAGCATGCCGTTGGGACTTTTTCGCGCTCGGTTTGTCTTGGCGTTACGGCGCGCATATCGGGCTTTTGCCGCATTGGGCTGCGAAACGCTTTTAGCCGCCGCCTTTGCGCTTTGGCTGCTGCTGGGTCATTGCCTATATCATCAAAATCCGTTTTTCCGCCCCGAATTTTTGCAGGATTTGCAGGATTTGGTGCAATGCTGCTTCATCAGCGCGATTCCGATTACCACGATGCTGGCAGGTTTGGCAGCTTACCCTATCAAACGCTACTGGCAAAAGGGTTGATTTTGCTGGGAACGGCGGGACAGTTGGCATTTTGCGCATGTACCGCGCAGGCGGCTTTAGTGGCGCGGCGTCCATACCCTTGACGCCACCACGCCGATTGTTTACCCTGCCCACCGTTGCCACCAATTTTGTCAGCGCGACCGCAATGGCGGGCATTGGGTTGGTCGGATTACGCCTGGCTGTTTTTGGGCGCGGGGATGTTTTTCATGGCTTAGCTTGGAAGCCGCCATATTGAGCCGTTTGCGTACCGGCACACCCGTCAACGCCCCTGTGCGCGGTATTGTCGGCATTCAGCTTGCGCCCGCTTTTTGTCGGCTGCGGCGCCTATTTCGCCGTATCGGGCGGGCGACATCGATGCCTTCGCGCTGCTTTTTAATCGGCTACGGCTGCCTGCAATTCCTGCTACTGCTGCGCCTTCTGCCTTGGATGCTGGAACAGGGTTTCAGCCCTAGCTTTTGGGGTTTCTCGTTCGGTTTGGCGGCAATGACGGGCTGCGGTTTCCATTTGATTGCCGAACAGCGTTTACTGTTTTTAGGTTATTTCCCTCGCCACCGCAGGCTCCGCTTGGTGATGCTGCTGTTGCTGGCGACTTTGAATTTGGCGAGACAGGGACGGTTGTGGGTGAAATGAAAAATCTTGCGGCTTAAAAGGCGTGATAAAAACGGACATGAACTCAGGTCGTCTGAAAAACTACATTTGGAAATTCAAACCGATGAAGATAAACCCTGAAAACGGCAGCATCATCCTGCCGGACGGCAACATTATTGGCGCACACACCACGCTTGATGACTGGATTGCATCCTTCCCAAAATCCAGCCCGAATCATCTGCAAGCGGGAATAACATTTTTCAGTTTGTCATTTACCAAACAGTCTGAACAATACACCCTTACCGCTCGGTTCGAGCAGCAGCGGCTGGAGCGCTTATCCATATTCTTCTGCCCGATAGGCGAGGACAATAGCTGGGCAGCATGGTCGGAGGAGCGCGAATTGCAACGTAGAAAACAGTTTGATCGATGGCTGGATAAACAACTGGGCGACGCCCCTTGCGCCATTGAAACATCGGCATCTGGCAAATGCCGTCAATTCGCCTGGGGCAATGCGGGCGCGTATTACCACAATAAAGACGGCAGTACGATGATCGTCATCAGTTATCGCTGAACGCCTTTCAAAGGACACCCCATGCACTACCAATCGCTAACCGCCGCGCTGGAACAATACAGCGGCAACCTGACCCATAATCCCACCTCCCCAAACAGCCTCGCCCTGCATATCGACCGTCAAACGCAAGGCTGCCTGAAACTCCACACACCCGACGGCATCAGCCTCAGCCTGACTTGCCACGATGAACCCGTGTTCTGGTCGTTCCACAGCCACGATTTATACGACGTTTACCTCGTCCGCAGCTACGCCGAACGCTGGCAGGCATACCAACCCGTCGGGCACATCGGCAGCCGCGCAAACGAACACATCGCCCGCCAACCCGCCGCAAAGCAAGGCCTGTTGTGGAACAAATATTTCATCGAACAACTCGCCGCCCACAACGCAGGACTGTTTGGCATCGGCGAATGGCACTCGACTACCGCCCTGCCCAAACCCTGCCCCCGCAATGGGGCGAATGCTGGCACGACACCGCCGTAGGGCGGCCTGAAACCGACGAAAACTACCATAAATGGCTGCTTTTCAGGCAGCCGTTTCGACGCGCTGGACAACAATTTTTATACCCAAAGCCGAACGCTTCATCGCCCTGAAAAACCCACCACACCGAAGACGGTCGTCTGAAATATTGGCGCAAACGCGCACGGCAAAACCAACTGCCGCCCGTCTTGGTGTACGAACTTCCTGCCCTGTCCGACCGCTGGCTGATTTTAGACGGACACCTGCGCCTCGCCGCCGCGCTTACCGAAGGGCAACTGCCGCCCTGATTACCATCCAGGCCACCACCGCCCGAAACAGCCTCGCAAACCGTCGCCGAACACGAAACCGCAAAAACCGCCGCCCTGTCGCAATACGAAAAATCGCCAAACAAACCGACCACAATCCCCAAGCCTTAAACGCCGTCAGCCAAAACATCGTCCAAGCTTTCGATACCCGCCCCTACCTGCTGCACACCACCCGCGCCGCCGCCGACATCGCCCCTGAAAACCTGGCTGCAACAATTGCAAACCTACGCCGCACAACACGGTTTCGCCGAAGAATTTGAACGCGTTTGGACAGCGGAATCATGGCCGATGAAACGGGTTGCTAGCTTTTCAGGTCGTCTGAAAAGGTCAGGTTGTTTTAAACTTTTCAGACGACCTCAACAGGTAAACCCTTCCCACCCTGCCCCACACCAATAATTTCCACCCTAATTTTTCCCCACATACATCCCCTACAAACGGCGCAGACCGCTTCATATTCCCATCCGTAAGGACCACTACCATGAAAAACATTAAATTTACCTTAGCCATATTTTTCGGCGGCATATTCGCTTTATGGCTGCTTGCTACATCATTTCCAGACCAGTGGGGCGTATTTCCCGTACGCAACCTATTGCTACAACCTAACTGGCACCATCAGCATACTGGCCATGAGTGCCTGCCTGATACTTGCCGTGCGTCCCAAAATACTCGAAACCCCGCTCGGCGGGCTGGACAAAATCGTACCGCCTGCACCAAATGGCTCGGCATCATTGCCTTTTCAGGCAGCATCCCGCATTGGACCTGCAAACAATTCCCCAAATGGCTTATCGCGCTTGGTCTGATTGACGGCAAAAAGCCGCCGCGCCCTCCGATGCAGGAAATATTGACATTAAAAGATTGGCTGGCTACCCAACGCCACTTTGCCGAAGAAGTTGGCGAAATCGCTTTATGTTGCCCTCGTCCCGCTTATCGCCGCCCTCATCAAACGTATACCCTACCGCTGGTTTGCCAAACTCCACATACTTATCGTCCCCGTTTATCTCGCGCTCGTGTGGCACACCATCGTACTGGTAAACTTTTCCTACTGGTCGCAACCGCTGGGCTGGCTGATCATCGCCGCCTTACTTGCAGGCATCGCCTGCTCGCTGATGCCCTATTCAAACGCATCGGCAACCCGCAAAACGCCACCGTATCCGCCCTAAATCAAAACGGCAACCTACTTTCCCTGACCCTGAACGCCCCGAAATGGCAGGGACACCGCGCAGGACAATTCCTCTTTTTACGCGCACACGGAGAAAGCCACCCCTTTACCATCGTCTCCGACTGGCAGCCTGATAACCAACAGCTCACGCTCGTGATCAAAGACTTGGGCGACTACACCCGCCGCCTGCCGCAGCGCCTGAATATCGGCGACACCGTGCAAATCGACGGCGCATACGGACGATTCGACTTTTCCGATGGACAAGCGCAAATCTGGGTCAGCAACGGTATCGGTTTTACCCCATTTCTCGCACGACTCAATGAACTGGCCAAACAGCCCGCCACCCAGCCGACAGACTGGTTTCATGCCGATAGAAACCTGCCTGCCGAAACATTAGCCCACTGGCAAAATTTAGCGCAACAAAGCCAATGTCAATTTCACTATATCCCCTCCGAAACCCAAAGGCTCACCGCCGAACATATCAGTCAGACCGTCCGCGACAGCACAAACCGCAGCCTGTGGCTCTGCGGCAGCCGCAGTTTCACACGCAGCATCTCAGGCAGCCTGAAAACGCGGTCGCAACATTTGGAATTCTTCGAATTCCGCTAAACAGTTGCAAATATAGGGCAGCGTGAAATACAGCCCTAACCTAGCCCAAACAAAATAGTCCACACCTTCAAAACGAAGTTGTGGACTGTTTTTTGCTTTTCAGACGACCTTTACTACTTCTAAAAGGTGGTCTGAAAATCCGTCTACACTAAAACCACTTTTTCAGCTACCCTTCCCTATCATTTTCCTCCACTTCCCAAGGAATTCCTCATGAACATCGCCATCACTGGTTCCAGCGGCAACATCGGCGGCATGGTCGCCCGTCATCTGAACACACGCGGTCTGCCGCTTATCCTGCCGCTGCGCAACCCCGCCAAAGCACCCGACCTGCCAGAACTGCGAGGCGCGGCGGTTTGCCTATGGTGATTTGGAGCTTGCCAAACAGGCGTTAAACGGGGTGGACGTGCTGTTTATGGTGTCCGCCGCCGAAAGCCCGACGCGCGAACAGGAGCATTTGACTTTGGTGCAGGCGGCTTCGGAAGCGGGCGTACAGCACATGGTCTATCTCTTTTTGCGCAGGCGGCGTTGGACAGCTACCTTCACGCTGGCGCGCACTCGTGCGGTTACCGAAAAATGCAATCCGGCAAACAAATATGCGCTACACCTTTCTGCGCGACAATTTTTACAGCGAGATGATGGCAACGATTGCCAACGCAGACGGCATCATCGCAGGTCCTGCCGACGACGGGCGCGTTGCCTGCGTTTCGCAGCGCGATGTCGCCCAAGCGGCGGCAAACGTCATCGCCGACATCGCATGCGACAACCACCGCCACGACAATCAGACCTACACGCTGACGGGTTCCCAATCATTAAACTTCGCTGAAATAGCCGCCGTCCTAACCAGAGTACCGGCAAACCACACCTCTACCACAGCGAGCCCTAGAAGAAGCCTTCGCCAGCCGCAAAGCCGCGTACCCTGACGCGCCGACTGTGCAGATTGAAGCATGGGTTTCCACCCTACCTGCCATTGCCAAAGGCGAACTTGCCGCCGTTTCAGACGGCCTGCCGAAGTGTTGGAACGTGAGCCGCCGCCGCTTTTGTCGAGAGTTGTAAAGGATATTTATGATGCAGCCTGAACACAGCACCCCTAATCAGAATTCAAAAACGTCAGCAAACGCTACGACAGCCACACCGCCGTGAACGAACTGAACCCTGACCATTTACCAGGCGAGGTTTTTCGTGTTTGGTGGGCGGTTCGGGCAGCGGCAAATCCTACGCTGCGCGTGAGTTAACGCGCTGACCAGGCCGACCGACGGCGATGTTTATTTCAACGGCAGGCGTATCAAAGATTACGACATCCGCGGGCTGCGCCACCGCATCGGTTATGTGCTGCAACACGATCGCCCTGTTCCCCAACAGTGACCGTGCGGCAAAACATCGAGCTGATGCCCGACATTTTTAGGCTGGGACAAGCCGAAGCGCACTCGCGCGTGAACGAACTGCTCGAGGCTGGTCGGCATGCCGCCCGAAACCTACCTAAACCGCTATCCGCACGAACTTTCCGGCGGCGAGCAGCAGCGCATCGGCATCCTGCGCGCCATCGCCGCCAGGCCGACATCCTGCTGCTGATGGACGAACCCTTTTTCCGCCCTCCGACCCGCTTGCTCGCGCTTCCTTCAGGAAACGGTTTCCCTGATACACAAAAACTCAGCACCACCATCGTTTTCGTTACCCACGACATGAACGAAGCCGCCAAACTCGCCTGCCGCATCGGCGTGATGCACCAAAGGCAGGCTGGTGCAGATCGATACGCCGCAGGGATATTCAAAACCATCCGGCGGATGATTGTGTGCGCTCCCTGTTCGGCGCGGCGCAGCGCGCAACACCACCTCCGCCGACGAGAGTCATCAGCACCTTTACCGCCGTTTGGACGCGGACGGCAAAGCGCGAGGTAAGGGAACACTGGGCAAAAGAAGAAAACAAAGAAAATTAGAAAAAGGGTCGTCTAGAAACGTCAAAATGGTTTGAGGCAGCTTGCGATATTTGTTTGAACGCTGCCGAAGCGTCGTTTCAGACGACCTTTTCCCAATCCGTATCTCGATATTGTTATAATCCGAGCTGTCCAGACCAACCACCGATTTATATCCATATGAGATACCTTCATCCTCCCGACACACGCCCTTATCCGCAGACTCGGTTAAAAACCATTTACTGATAAACGCCTCACTGCTCGCACGCGGCACGACCGCCGCAACCCGCAAGATCGCCGTGGGGCGGCTGCAAACCGAAAATCCGCAGCCAGCTTCATCAAAACTACTACGTCAACTTATCCGTCGCCGCGACCGCGGCGCCCGATCAGAGAGACTTACAACGCGCTGATGCAGAGCATCAATCAAGTCTTATCCGCCAGCAAACGGGAGCGAAGCCCAATGGTTTGCCCTGCCCGTCGTCATCGTCGCTCGGCTGCAAAGCAGGAGCGATCGCTGCCCCTGAGCGCTGCCTACCGGGGCACTGACCGCCTGCCTGTCCAGCTACTCCCACTTGCGCGCTTTAACGCACAACACCCCAATGGCTGCCTTCCTCGCCCATTCAGACGACCTACAGTGGCATCACGCCCGAACAGTGGTGGAACGCGAAACAAAACAGCGAATCACCGCCGCGTTCCTGCAAACCTTGAAGACAAACCGCTGATCTGCCCCGAAGGACGGTCCGTCCACGTCGTTTACGCGTTGGGCTACGGCGACAAAAACCTGCAAACCGCCTTGGGCGTCAGCCTGCAACAGGCAGGCCTGCCGCTGATGCGGGTTTGGCGAAAAGCGCTGCCGCCACCGGCGTTACCCTCTTCACGCAATCCGCTGTCCCCGAACACCGCTCAAGCCCCTGACGACGGCAGCCACACCCGTCAGCGCATGGCGATGGACGTGATTCGCCACCAACGCCATCCGCGCCATCCGCATGCAGAGTCCGCGCGTCGGCGTCGTCATCGCTGCTGAGGGCGGGCGGGCAGATTCTGTTCGGCTTCAACGCAACCGACAGCGCGTTTGAAAGTCGTCCCGCAAGTGTTCGTGTGGAACCTTTCGTCTTCCGACAACATCGCCGTCATCCAACACAACTTCCTCGACCTGATGGCGGAATGCCGCATCAGAGCATATCCGCATCCTGCACGACGTTTTGCCGGAAAAATGCCGACCTGCCGACCTACGCGCAGTCCCTGTCCCTGGACGGACACAACCCATTCTTCTCCGAACACGCCCTAAACTGCCCATGAAAAACCATTCCGTACTCTTCGTCTGCCTCGGCAGACATCTGCCGCTCCCCATGGCGGAATACGTCCATGCGCCACCGCGCCCGCGAAGCAGGCGTAGCCCACCGCGTCCGCACCGACGGCGCTGGCACATCCGGCTGGCACGATGGCGAAAACATGCACCAGAGCACGCGCAAAATCCTCGCTGACCCCACGGCATCGACCATCAAGGTTTGCCCAGCAGCAAAAGTGCGTTCGAAGATTTCGATGAATTCGACTTCATCATCGCCATGGACGACAACAACCTTTGCCGAACTGGAAAAATGTTCGGCAAACACCCAGACAAAATCTTCAAACTCACCGACCTCATCCCCGAAAGCGGCTACCGCCGCGTCCCCGACCCGTGGTACACCGGCGACTTTGACGAAACCTTCAGGCTTATGGACGCGAGCAGCACCGCGCTGCTGAAAAAGCTGGGTTTGGTTTGAATCGCTTTGCAGTGTTTAAAGTTGAACGCACGCAATAAAAAAGGTCGTCTGGAAAACCTCAAATTTGGGTTTCAGACGACCTGCCTATCTTTATAGTGGATTAACTAAATCAGGACAAGGCGACGAGCCGCAGACAGTACCAGATAGTACGGAACCGATTCGCTGGTGCTTCGGCACATAGAAATCGTTCTCTTTGAGACTAAGGCGAGGGCAACGCCGTGCTGGTTTAAAGTTAATCCACTATATCATGCGGGATTATGAGGGCTGTCCGATTTTTCCTGACCTTCTTAGCATGCAAACACGCAATAATCGACCAAACAGGAGACAACGAAATATACACCGGAACAAGCATACAACAGCGCAGACATCAAGCCTTGCCTCATATCACCGCAGCAAAGCGGCGTCAATTACTCAATACAAAAACAGATAGGCGCCATTAAGTCGATGTCGCCCAAAGAGAGGCGAGCATATATCGGCTTGAAATAAAAGATAAAGGCAGGCATAGGAAAAATTGCACCAACAGACCAAACCCTGCAACCTCAAGCGCTTCTCCTTCGGTTCATTCCGCCCCTAAATCAAAATACTTGCGCAAACGCACAAGACCATAAGGTCATAACGATGACAATCACAACAGCCGCAGCTCAACAAAGAAAAACCGCTGTTGCTTGTTTTGAAATTGAAAACACGATACGTCCAAACCTCCTCAGGCAGCACTTTCAAGCCCATTGACATCATAGTGGATTAGGGAATTTAAATCAGGACACAGGCGGACGAAGCCGCAGACGGTACAGATAGTAGCGGAACCGATTCACTTGGTGCTCAGCACGCAGAGAATCGTTCTCTTTTGAGACTAAGGCGAGACAACGCCGTACCAGTTTAAAAGTTAATCCACTATAAGGGTTCGATTTTTATTCAAAACCCTTATTCAGTCAACATGACGCCACTGATTTCAACCGCGCCTTTTCAGACGACCCTCGGTCTTTTGCATAACAGCACCATCAAACCGCACTCGCCAACCCCATGCGCCTTGGTTTCCTATACAATATCGCGCAATACAAACCTACCCTACCACCATGTCCAAAAATCCTCATCATCACCCCGAGCTGGATCGGCGACTGCGTCATGACCCAGCCGCTTTACCTCGCCTGCGAACTCCATCCGGCTGCACCGTAGACGCATTTCGCGCCCAAATGGTCGATGGCGGTGTTCGAGCGTATGCCCAGAAATCAGCCGCGTCATCGAAAACCCGTTCGGACACGGCGCGTTGGAACCTGAAAAACGCTGGCGCATCAGGCGCGAACTGGGCAAACAGGGTTACGACCAAGTCATCGTCCTGCCGGTTCGCTCAAATCCGCCCTCATCGCCTATCGCCACGGCATCAAGCAGCGCACCGGGCTATGTCGGCGAATCGCGCTATCTGCTGCTCAACGACATCCGCAAACTCGACAAAACCGCCCCTGCCCCTGATGGTCGACCGCTACACGCCCTCGCCCACCCGACGCAGGCAGACTTCAACGGACATTCCGATAACCCGCGTTTCACCATTTTCCCCAGCCGCGCCGCCGCGCCGCCAAATACGGATTAAACACCGACAAACCCGTTCTCGCCTTCTGTCCGGGCGCGGGAATACGGCCCGCCAAACGCTGGCCCGCGCCATTTCGCTGAACTCGGCCGCCGCTATCTGGCGGAAGGTTGGCAGATTGGCTGTTCGGCTCGCAAAAGGATTTCGACATCGCCGAAGAAATCAACCGACTTTCAGACGACCTCTGCACCAACCTCTGCGGCAAAACCAACCTTTCCGAAGCGATTGACCTGCTCTCCTGCGCCGACACCGTCGTCTGCAACGACAGCGGCCTGATGCACCTCGCCGCCGCTCTCGACCGCAAACTCGTCGCCGCCTACGGCTCCTCCAGCCCGACCACACCCCGCCCTTGAGCCAAAAAGCCAAAAATCGTCAGCCTGCACCTCGAATGCTCGCCCTGCTTCAAACGCGAATGCCCGCTCAGTCATACCGACTGTCTGAACAAACTCACGCGGACATGGTTCAAAAAGCGGCGGAGGAATTGCGCAAACGGAATCTGAATAAGCCATCAACCGACAAATTCTATAGTGGATTAACTTTAAACCAGTACGGCGTTGCCTCGCCTTGCCGTACTATCTGTACTGTCTGCGGCTTCGTCGCCTTGTCCTGATTTAAATTTAATCCACTATAAATCAGCAGCAAAACCATACGACAAAAGGTCGTCTGAAACCTTATTCCGGTTTTCAGACGACCTTTAAGATGCTCAAAATCTGGGTATTTAATCTTGCAATGCGGCGGCGATTTCGTTGCGCAGTTTGTTTAAAAACCTGCCATGGCGCACCCATTGGGCGGCGGTTTCGTGGTCTTTCCGGCAAAGGCCGTCCGCAAATCTTGATACAGCTTGTCTTGTTCACGGCTGATTTCTTGGTCCAACGCGCGCAGAGCTTCGTTGTTTTGCGCCATTTGCGCATCCATCAGCGCTTCGCGCCATTCCATTTGCTGCATGAGAAATTCAGGAGCGAAAGAGGTATGCTCCGGCGCGTCGGCGTCGATGCCCAATGTCTTCAACAGATACGCCGCGCGGTCGATGGGATTTTTCAAGGTGCGGTAGGCATCGTTGATGGTGGAAGACATCATCACTGCCTGCTTTTGCTCGAAGGCGGAGGCTGAAGCGAATTTGTCAGGATGGAAACGGGCAGCCAAGGCGCGGTAGGTTTGCTCCAAGCTTTCGGTGTCGATATCGAAATCGGGTTCAAGCTGGAAGAGTGTGAAATATTGAGACATAGCGGGATAATTAATGTGAAATTTTCGGCAGAAACCTGATTTTGCCTTATAATCCGCTGATTCTTAACCAAAAGGACTGAATATGAGCAGTAAAGTGCAACACAATAAAGGCAAAATACGCGACAATGCTTTAAAAGCCTTAGTGAAATCCGATTTGTTCCGACACAAGGTGGAACGGAAAAGAAAAGGCAAAGGCAGCTACAACAGGCAGGAAGCAAAAAAATGGTGGGACGGTTTTGATACTGTCCCGCCATTTTTATGTCTTAAACGTGGAAGCTCTCGCCGCAGCCGCAAGAGTCTTTGACATTCGGGTTTTCAAATTTGAAACCTTCCTGCAAGCCTTCTTTGGTGTAATCGACTTGCGTGCCGTCCAGATAAACCCAGCTTTTCGGGTCGATATAGATGCGGGCGCCGTGTTCTTCGAATACCAAATCTTCGGCGCTGGCCTCATCGACAAATTCGAGGGTTGTAGAGCCATGCCCGAACAGCCGCTAGTTTTCACACGCAAAGCGCACCCAAGCCTTTGCCGCGCTTGGTCAGGTAGTTGTTGATGTATTTGGCTGCATTTTTCTGTGATGGTAATCAAAATATTTGTCCTTTTTATATAGATTGAAAATACTTGTTTTCAGGTCGTCTGAAACTTGAGTTAACTTTTTGGCAACCTGCGGCGCCGCTGACGATACAGCAACACAGCCCAAATCAGCCGAAAATGCCCAGCCAAACGGGGAAGAGTGCTAACAAACTGAGCCAGCCATAAATACCGCCTGTCCAATCACAGTTAAGCGGCGTACGGAATGCAGAATCCAACCAGGTCCGAGAGGCTAAATATACCCGTGCAGTTTCGCCCCGTATCTCAGGACGCAAAGACAAGATTTCCACTTCGATATGGTTTAACCCTAATCGGCGTATCCGCGCAGTCCAAACAGCGGATATCTATCCGCCGCCGCGCATGTGCTGCGCTTTTGCTTGTGCTGTGGCGTATAGACTTGATAAGTAATGTCGTCAGGCGAGGGTTCCACACTTGCCGCATGCAGTTTCGCCTGCCCGGATTCACGCTCATATCGTGATAAGGGGCGGTTGACTGTTTTGGAGCGCAACATAGGATAATTTTACCCGTGCGCCTTCTTTTTAAAAACAATGCTTTTGTGCAGGAGGATAGCAATTCACCACCGCAAATAAAACATATCCGACCAGCAGTATCAAACTATATGCGTAAAACAGTATTTTCGCGATACCGCATTTACCCATTTATCTAACCTTGTTCAATTTTCTGTTGTCTGTCGCTGCTGCGCTTAAACAACGGCAGCCTGCATGGCTGCACGCGCCTGCGGACTGTTTTTCCAACAGGTCGAGCCGGTCAATTTTGCGCCTTGTTCCAAAAATGTCTTCCAAGTCCGCAGCAGCCAGCGTGGCAACATCATCCAAACCCATTTGCTGCAAACGCTGCAATACGGTTTTTGCCTATGCCTCTGACGGCAAGCGAGGGATTGGGCTTCTTCATCGGTAAAAAGGCATGTCGTCTCCTTTGATTTTGCAAACGTATCGACTAAATATAAACCTGAAAGCTATCGCCCTCTCCCTAACCCTCTCCCGCGGGAGAGGGAATAGATAACGAGGCAGTCCCAAATTTGGCGGCAACTTCAAAAGGATTAAGTTTCTGTGTCCTTACCCTCTTCTTCACGAGAGAAGGCATGCCGTCTCTTTTTGATTTTGCAGGGATATCGACTAAATATAAGCCTGTGACTTATCGCCCTCTCCCTAACCCTCTCCCGCGAGGAGAGGGGATAGATGGCAGGCAGTCCCAAATTTGGCGGCAACTTCAAAAGGATTAAGTTTCTGTGTCCTTACCTCTTCTTTACAAGAAAAAGGCATGCCGTCTCTTTTTGATTTTGCAGACGTATCGACTAAATATAAGCCTATGGCTTATCGCCCTCTCCCTAACCCTCTCCCGCGGGGAGAGGGGATAGATTGGAAGGCAGTCCCAAATTTGACGGCAACTTCAAAAGGATTAGGTTTCTGTGTCCTTGACTTCCCACCTCCGAGGGAGATGGGAATAAATCATCAGGTTTGCTTTTTCCGGAAACCCTAAGACTTTCAGAGTCCTATGAATGTCTGCCGACAAAGCACCCACTAATCGGGTTATTTGTTTTCCTGACGTTTGCGATAGTCGGCAACAGCCGCTTTTACCGCATCTTCAGCCAAGATGGAGCAGTGGATTTTCCACGGCGGCAATTCCAGTTCTTCGGCGATTTCGCTGTTTTTGATTGCCAGCGCGTCATCTAGGCTTTTGCCTTTGACCCACTCGGTAATCAAGCTGGATGAAGCGATGGCTGAACCGCAGCCGTAGGTTTTGAATTTGGCGTCTTCGATGATGCCTTCGTCGTTTACTTTGATTTGCAGGCGCATCACGTCGCCGCAGGCCGGCGCGCCGACCATGCCGGTGCCGACAGACTCGTCATTTTTATCGAAAGTACCGACATTGCGGGGGTTTTCATAGTGATCGATTACTTTATCGCTGTATGCCATGATGTGGTTTCCTTAATGTTTTTTGATGGTTTCAGTGGTTTGTTTGCCGGTTTTCAGACGACCTGAGTTAGATTTTGCACGCACCGCCTTCGCAGCCGTCGTCGTTTTCCGAATCGACGCCGCCTTCCACGGTAACGCCGTCAAAAATCTTCAAAGCAGGTTGTCGAGATTATCCAAATCTAAATCTTGTTCGTTCATGGTTTTGTATCCTTGATTTTTAATGTGGTGGCTTTAGGGTCGTCTGAAAAAGGTCTTTTTGAGGTTTCAGACGACCTTTTTTTATTTCCTGACAGGGGGATGGGTTAAATTGATTTATTAAATCAAACATTTAGATGAGTTTATAGATTTGTTGGAGCTTCACCACAATCTAAATTTCCTATGTTTACTATTTTTCATGCGCTCCTAATTGAAAACAACAATCTCTACTAAAAAAATCAAACGTAAATACCATCTTTCTTTATCATATGAAATTTCAACATTACTTTTGCTGAGTTTTTAGATTCATTTAAATGGTAATTTAATTTATTTATTAAATTATCTAAAATCCGGATACCGATCATCCTGATGGATGTAATAATCAATTTTCTTACTAATTTCCGTCCTAATAGATAAATCTATATCTTTGATGTTAGAGTTTTCATGTCTAGAAACTAGTTTAATTGAATAATCTAATATTTTTATGTTTTGCCATAATTTTAAACACCATAGAATAGTCCAATTCTGCCAATATTCTCAGTATATTTATACGAAAAATAAATGCAATTATCCAGATATCTTGGCAAGTAATCAGCTTTCAAATAATTAATGCGCCGCCCATTCAATCGAGTTCAAATCAATCCCGTCTTTGAACATTTCCCACAGCGGCGACAGTTCGCGCAATTTACCGATTTTGGATTTAATCAGTTCGGCGGCGAACTGCACTTCTTCTTCGGTAGTCATGCGGCCGAAGGTGATACGCAGGGATGAGTGCGCCAGTTCGTCGTTGCGGCCAAGCGCACGCAGGACGTAGCTGGGTTCGAGCGAGGCGGAGGTGCAGGCGGAGCCGCTGGATACGGCGAGTTCTTTTCACCGCCATAATCAGGCTTTCGCCTTCGACGAAGTTGAAGCTGACGTTCAGGTTGTTCGAGGCGCGGTGTTCGAGATCGCCGTTGATATAGACTTCTTCGATGCCTTCGATGCCTTTGAGGAAGATGTCGCGCAGTTTGCGGTAGTGCGCCATGTCTTGCTCGAGTTCTTCTTTGGCGATGCGGAAGGCTTCGCCCATGCCGACGATTTGGTGGGTCGGCAGGGTGCCGCTGCGGAAGCCGCGTTCGTGGCCGCCGCCGTGCATTTGGGCTTCGAGGCGGACGCGGGGTTTGCGGCGGACGTACAGTGCGCCGATGCCTTTGGGTCCGTACACTTTGTGGCCGGACATGGACAGCAGGTCGATTTTTGGCGGCTTCAACGTCCACAGGGCACTTTGCCGCAGGCTTGGGCGGCATCGACGTGGAAGATGATTTTGCGTTCGCGGCAGATTTCGCCGATGGCGGGAATGTCTTGCACTACGCCGATTTCGTTGTTTACCCACATTACGGAAATCAGGATGGTGTCGTCGCGGATGGCGGCTTTGAGTTCTTCCAAATCAATCAGGCCGTTTTCCTGCACGCCAAGGTAGGTTACTTCAAAACCTTGGCGTTCGAGTTCACGCATGGTGTCGGCGCGCTTTGTGTTCGGTTTTGACGGTGATGAGGTGTTTGCCTTTGGTTTTGTAGAAGTTTGCCGCACCTTTGATGGCAGGGTTGTCGGACTCGGTCGCGCCGCTGGTGAAGATGATTTCTTTGGGGTCGGCGTTAATCAGGGCGGCGATGTCGGCGCGGGCTTTTTCGACGGCCTCTTCTGCTTCCCAGCCGAGATGCGTGGCTGTTGGAGGCGGGGTTGCCGAAGGTTTCGGTCAGATAGGGAATCATTTTTCGGCAACACGTTTGTCAACAGGGGGTGGTGGCGGCGTAGTCGAGATAAACGGGGGTTTTTGACGGTCATGGTTTGCTCTTTCTTTTTCTGTAATGTACTTAATGGATATGTGTAAATTGGATGACGTGGCTGCCGTCATCGCTGTTTTTCTGTTCGATGATGCTTTGCAAGGTAACGCTGCTGAGGTAATCGTTGATGGTTTTGTTCAGGTTTTCCCCAAAGGTCGTGCGTCAGGCAAGGCGCACCGTGGTAGCAGTTGGCTTTGCTGCTGCATTGGGTGGCGTCCAGCTTGTCTTCGGCGGCGGAAATGATTTGGGCGATATTGATTTGTGCGGGAGGGGCGGCGAGGATGTAGCCGCCGCCGGGGCCGCGCAGGCTTTCGACCAGCCCGGCGCGCCGCAGTTTGCTGAATAGTTGTTCGAGATAGGAAAGCGAAATGCTTTGGCGTTCGCTGATGGCGCTGAGTTTGACAGCGCCGGTTTGTGCGTTCATCGCCAAATCGATCATGGCGGTAACGGCAAAACGCCCTTTTGTGGTCAGTCTCATGGTAGGGTGCCTGTGTCGGCTTTTTATAGTGGTGCGATTGTCTAATATCTGAGTGATTCAGTCAAGTATATTCGGGCATCTTCCGATTGTTTGTTTAAATGGCTGGGCGAATGGATTTTTATCTGCCTGAAGATTTCTCTTTTTTTATCTGAAGCTTGAATCCGAGGTCGTCTGAAAAGTGCTATTACCCTGCTTTTGGCGGGGTTAAAACCATTGCTTTATAATTGCGATTGATATAGATTATCTAATTCATACTAAATCATTATGGTATTGTAAAGGTCGTTTGAAAACGCCCTACCCGTTTCAGACGACCCAAGCCATAAGCAACCCCTTAACAGAGGGCAACCAACAATGAAACGCGATTTGAGCAAAATGACCTGCATCGAAGACCTGCGCCTTGTCGCCAAGCGCAAGATGCCGCGCATGTTTTACGATTACATCGATTCAGGTTCTTGGACGGAAACCACCTACCGCGAAAAACACTTCGGATTTCAAAGACATCCGCTTCCGACAAAAGGTATTGGTCAATATGGAAGGCAGAAGCTTGGAAACCAAAATGATCGGTCAGGATGTGAAAATGCGGTGGCGATTGCGCCGACGGGCTTTACGGCATGGCGCACGCCGACGGCGAAATCTTGGCGGCGCGGGCGGCGGAAAAATTTGGTATTCCGTTTACGCTGTCGACCATGTCCATTTGTTCGATTGAAGATGTGGCTGAAAACACCAGCTCGCCGTTTTGGTTTCAGCTTTATGTGATGCGCGACCGCGAGTTTATGGAAAAACCTGATTAAGCGCGCGAAAGATGCCAAATGTTCGGCATTGGTATTGACCGCCGATTTGCAGGTTTTGGGTCAACGCCACAAAGACATCAAAAACGGTCTGTCCGCGCCGCCGAAACCGACCATCGCCAATTTAATCAATCTGGCGACCAAGCCCGAATGGTGCATGAAAATGCTGAACACGGAACGCCGCACGTTCCGCAATATCGTCGGTCATGCGAAAAACGTCGGTGATTTGTCTTCGCTGTCTTCATGGACTTCCGAACAATTCGACCCGCGCCTGAGCTGGGACGATGTGGCGCGAGTAAAGATTTGTGGGGCGGCAAGCTGATTATCAAAGGCATTATGGAACCTGAAGATGCGGAAAAAGCGGCGAAAAGCGGCGCGGACGCATTGGTCGTTTTCAACCACGGCGGCCGCCAGCTCGACGATACCGTATCCTCGATCAAAGCCTTGCCGACATCGTCAGCGCGGTCGGCAGCGACATCGAAGTGTGGATGGACGGCGGCATCCGCAGCGGTCAGGGACATCCTCAAAGCATGGGCTTTGGGCGCAAAGGCACGATGATGAGGCCGCGCGTTCCTCTACGGCTTAGGCGCATACGGCGAAGAAGGCGTTACCCGCGCTGGAAATTCTGTACAAAAGAAATGGATGTATCCATGGCGTTTACCGGCCATCGCAATATTCAGGACGTCGATGCTGGTATTTTTGCAAAACACGCGCTGGTCTCGCGACAAATTCTGATGTTTCATACAAAAGGTCGTCTGAAATCTGGTTTCAGACGACCTCATCGATATCAGGCATTCATCTTGTCTTCAAACGCAGCCAAAATCCGCGCGACATCCTCCGCGTCTTTGACCGCCACTTACCGCGTCAAACAATTCCTGCGCTGCTCCAAATTCTTTCTTCATCATGCCCAGCCATTGTTTCAGGCGGGCGACGGGGTATTTGTTGTTCGCTTCTTTGGCGAGACACAAATGGAAAAGATTGGTTTATCCACACTGAAACTTCGGCGAAATCGGTATCGCGGACGGTTCCGCCGTTTTCGTATTGTTTGATTTGGCGCGCCAAATCAGGGGCGGATGACGGCGCCGCGACCGAGCATGACGCTGTTGCAGCCCGTCATTTCTTTTAATGCCGATATAGTCTTTGAGACTGAACACGTCGCCGTTGGCGGTGCAGGGGATGGCGACGTGTTCGCGGTTTTGCGTATCCATTCCCAATGTGCGGGCGGTTCGTAGCCTTCGACTTTGGTGCGCGCGTGTACAGTCAGGGCGCATGCTCCGCCTTCGGCAATGGCGGCGGCACATTCGAGCGCGAGGCTTTTTGTCTTCGTAACCGAGCCGCATTTTTGCGGTAAGCGGGATGTGTTCGGGCAGGCGTTGGCGCAAGGTTTTGACGATATGGTGGATGAGGTCGGACTCTTTGAGCAGGGACGGCGCCGCCTTTGTGTTTGTTGACCGTGAGGGCGGGACAGCCGAAGTGAGGGTCGATTTTGTCCGCGCCGAAGCGGACGGCTTCAAGGCGTTGACTGCCATATTGTCGGCATCGCTGCCCAAAAAGCTGGACGGTACAGGGGCGTGCCGGCGGGGTCTGTTGCCGTTGGCGATTTCAGGGGCGTATTTGAGCCAGGTGGAACGGGAATGGACGGTGTGGGTAATGCGGACGAACTCACTGACGCATTCGTCGTAGCCGCCGATACGGGTCAGCAAATCGCGCATCACATCGTCCACCAGCCCCTGCATGGGCGCAAGCACGATTCTGCATTTTTCTTTAAATTCAGTCATTTGATTGTTTTCATTAGATTTTGTTAATTTTTAAAAAGTGTTTGTTTGTATTATTCCGCCCTATTTCTGCACGTTTTAGCATTTTCAATGTACCATATATGCACCATTTTTATTTAATTTGGATATGGTGCAAAATAATGAGAACAATAACAAAACGAACCAATCCGTCAGGTGCCATCGTATATCGAGGCGCAGATACGGATTAAAAAGGCGGGCTACCCTGATTTCTCGGAAAGTCGTACCTTTTCTAAAAAGGCTATGGCGGTTGAATGGCTGAAATTAAGAGGCAGAGCTTGAAATGCACCCTGAACTGCTTTTCCGCGAGACAGCAAACATTATGCCCTACCCTTCGGGAAAGCCGCCAAGCGGTATGCGGACGAGGTGCGAGACAGAGTATAGTGATTCGAAGTTCAGGACACTGAATTTTGTGATGAATTTTGAGATTGCCGACAAGCGCATCGACCGGTTGCGGCGCGAGGATTTCACGTCTTATGCCTTCACCCGCCAACGCGGATCGGATGAATTGGGTCTGCTTCCGGTCAAGCCATCCACCATCAATTCAGACCTGCAATATTTGCGCTCGATTTTGAAGCATGCCCATTTTGTTTTGGGGCTATCCAGTTACTTGGTCTGAAATCGATATTGCGATTGAAGGCCTACAGCGCGCGCGGGTCATCGGCAAAGCGGAAAAGCGCGACAGACTGCCGACATCAGAAGAATTGCAGAAGCTGACAGATTACTTTTATTTTTCGTGGAACCGCAGAAGCTCAAACGATATGCGCGTGCCTATGCACCTGATTATGTGGTTTGCCATATATTCCTGTCGCAGGCAGGCAGAAATCGGACGGCTGACATGGGCGGATTTGGATTTGGAAACGCGTCAATGGCTGGTAAGGAGATGTAAAACACCCGCGCGGAAGCAAGGGGAATCATAAAATTTGAAGTCAGGGGACGAGTTAATACCGCTGATAGAGGCTTTGCAGAGCGAGAAAATCAGAAGACAGATGCAGGGAAACCCCGATTTGCTTTTGGGCGGGTATCAATCGAAAACAATCAGCGCACTATTTACCAACGCCTGCCGCGCCTTGCATATTGAAGATTTAAGGTTTCACGATTTACGGCACGAAGGGGCGACGCGCCTTGCCGAAGACGGGCTGTCCATCCCGCTGATGCAGCAGGTTACGCTACACGGGGACTGGGAAAGTATGCGGGTTTATACCAATATACGCCGCCGCCCGCGACGGTTGGATTTTGTTGAGGCGTTGGAAAATGCCAAGAAGTGCAATTGAGAAATATAAGGTCGTCTGAAAATTCAGACGACGGTTTTGCTCAAAACAACACAAAACAGCACAAAACAACACGAAAGCACACAAAACCACTTGATAAACGGCAAGGACTGCCATACTATAAACACATATCGAAATTCGCGACCGACAACACAAGGAGCATTAAATGGGTAAAATCTATTCAGAAGGCTGGGACGGTTTTTAAATGGTGCCGGACAGCTTAATTATCTTCAATCAGGCATATGGCTTCTGGGTGCAAACAGGAGCCATTATCATATCCATAGCCGTTACAGGCTACTTTGCCCAAAAAGCCATTAAAAAGAATGGGGAATCCGCGAAAACAACGCTGAACCATAATCACGAAATGATTAGGAAAAGAGCCACAATCGACATTCTGATTCAGGAAAACCAAGATACCGATTTGGTTCAGGCAAAAAGGATAGTGGCACAATTGCCGCCAGAAGCCTCTTTTATCAAATACATGGAACCCTCATTCTGCGATAAAAAAGAAGCCGAAGCCGAAAAAGAAAGTATCAGAATCCTGTTGAACCGCTACGAATTTATCGCATTGGGCATACGCACCGGCGCATTTGAAGAAGAAATTTACAAACGCCTGAAATACTCGGATGTGATGGACACATGGAAAAAAGCCAAGCCCATGATTATGGAGCTGCGCCGACAGAAAGAGCGTAATACCTATTACCAGGAACTGGAATGGCTTGCCAGCCGCTGGGAGGCATCCCCTCTTGGACAATGATTGCAAAAGGTCGTCTGAAATCCACATTTCAGACGACCTTTTGCTTGATTTTGTTCGGAAAACGCCTGATTTTAAACGTGTCCACGTTTTGGCGTTTTCATGCCGTCTGAAAATTCCTCTTGACGGCGCGGCGGCTTTTAGTTAAAGTTCAGTTCGTGGCGTAGAAACCACACTACAGCGGCAATCACTCCGTCAATGTGATTTTTTTGTGTCTAGAATTTTCTTTCTTGTTGTTTGTTTCGATAGCAGGAAGTTTCTATGACCGCGTGGGCGACGAATACAAGACCCGTTTTCGGGGAATAAGTCCGCCCCTACTGTAGAGGTTTCTAACCACGCGGTCGCCCGATTCGGGCATTTGAAAAACTTCTACAGGACTATCAAAATGAACCAAGTTCAACACTTCAACTTCAATCAATCTCAAGTTCGCGTGGAAATGCACAATGGTGAACCACTATTTTGCTTAACCGACGTTGCGCAAATTCTTGAAATTCAGAATACAAAATCATCACGTTTTAATTTGAAAGAAGATGGGGTACATAAAATGTACCTCACTGACAAATTAGGCAGGAATCAGGAGGCAACCTTCATCAGCGAACCCAACCTGTACCGCGTGATTTTCCGTTCCAATAAAGCCGAAGCCATTAAATTCCAAGACTGGATTTTTGAAGAGGTCATCCCGACCATCCGCAAAACAGGCGGCTACCAAGCCAAATCTACCCCGTCCGTCAAAGACCAGCTTCCGACCCGCGACGAACTCATCCAAGTCATCTACATGCTGGGCGACCGGCTGCGCGAAATCCACGGCTGGGGATGGGGCAACTTTGACGACCATCTCTCCGGCAAATTCAACAAAACCCCGCGAGAATCGACGTATGACGAACTTATCAACATCATCCGCTGGCTGCACAAACAGACCCAAACCGTAGCCGGTCGCCCCATTGTTGCCGGCGTAAACTGCCCCGTCAAACCCTTCGGCCTCGGCGCATCCCTGTCGCAACAGGCTGAAAGCCTGCCCGCAATACTGGCGGCAGAGGAGAAAAAGCAACTCCCCGCGCCTGTTGTGGTCAAAGCTGCCGATTCAAGCGATGCCCAATGCAGAAAACGCGAGATTGCGGAAAGCCACAATTCCGCCATCGCCCGCCTGCTGACATACGACGGCGATACGTCGGAAATCGAGCTGGCGGAATGCGCGGCGGCAAACGAAATCGTCAACCTGACCAAAATAGTCAGCGATGCCTATGAGAACTTTATGTTCTGCAAGGAAAACCAAAATCAAACCGACGACAATTTCAAATGTGCGATGCTTGAATTGACGCGCCTGCAAAATACGATAATGGAACTGATCTGCTGCTGATGGCAATGGGACAAGCCGTCCGAACCTGTAATCTTTTCTTACAGGTTCGGGCGGTTTACTGTCGGCACGCTGGCTGCTTACTGCATGACCATATGCCTGCCATTCCCTTAAATCGGCTGCATGTCCGTCGGCTGTTTCTGCCAGTCCTGCATATTTTTCAGCGCACTGTCCGAATAATAGCCAACCTTGGGAATCTGACGCGCCATCAGATGCGGGGGCGGCGGTAGTGGTTGCGGGCAGGGTTTCTGCTGCGATTTTTGGGCGGCGGCGTGAGTGGCGCAGGCGGTTAAGCTCAAGACGCATAGCGGCAACAGTTTTTCAGCATTTTGTTTTTCCTCTTCTAATTTGGTTTTGTCGTTCGGCAAACGCGGCGGCAGCCTTCTGCTCGGCAGAACGCGCCTGCTTTGCCTGCTCGATATAGCCGTCTTTCAAACGATTCGAAATTTCGGCAGCAGCAGCCTCCCGTCCCATGCGGTATTTTTCGGCACGGTCGAAATGCCATGCGGTAAAAATCAGGACTATCAGCAGCAACACGCCTACCGGCTTCAGTATTTCAATAAAAATATCCATTTCAGACGACCTCAAGGATGCAGCCCGGGCAGATACACGGTTTTGCCGTTTTTTTCTTGGTTGCGGTCAGTATCTGGTTGCGTTGCGGGCTGTTGCGTCGGAAACCGATGTGTACCCATGCGCCGTCCCCGCGCTCGGGAAATTCAGTATCAACTGGTCGAATTTCAGCGCGCCTTCATCACGCATTTTTGATTAACAGTTTTGGCAAATGCCAGCGAGGTCATGCCCGATGCGTCGCAATCGGCGGCAAGTCCGTGTCGGTGCGCCGATGTCGGGCTGCCACCGACCAATTTGTTCACCCGCTCGCTGCGGAAGCAGCTTGTTACGATAATCGGGCGACCGACGTATTCGCGGATTTTTCAAGCTGCTGTGCGGTGTAATAAATGTTGTCCATTTCGGCGGGCGACGGTTCGTTCGGCACTCCTGCGCGACGAGCGGTTTCACTGCGTGTCAACTCGCGCAGACTGAAATTTTTCGGTAACTTGCATTTCGGTTCTCCATGTTCTTTTTCAAATAAAAAGCCGCCCTAAACAACAGGGCGGCTATCTCAATAATTCTGCATACAAAGTTTTTGATACGAAAACGCCGCAAAGCTGTATGCTCCACGGCGTTTTACTTTTTTCAGGCAAACTATTTCAAACCATGCCGATGCTGCCATTTGACAACCCGTACCGAACGGCTGCCGAAATATACACAGGCGGCAATATCCATCATAAATTTGCCTAAGCTCGGCGTCAGTCCGTAAGCAAAGACTATGTAAAAGGTATAGATCGCTCCACCTAAAAAGGCGAGATACGCCCACGCCTCCGGCGACAATGCACTCCATTTGCGCCCATTCAGACGACAAATCATCAAGTACGCCGAAATCAGTGATGGGGCGGCAGAAAGAATCAAAAAGTAATTTCATTTTTCGGTCTCCACGGCAGAAGGTTCAGCAGCCACTCCACAATATCGTCTGCATGCTTTTCGAACGATGGCCAAACGGCGCGGGCAAATCTCAACAATACCTGCCACAACAAGCCGACAACGACGGGGGCAAAGGCATGTGCAAACTGTATGCGCTGCTCACCCAGCGACGGATGGCTGCCAACTACTTCGCCGATTAAGAAATGCGTCAGCGGTGGGGCAAAAGCGCCACCCAAAAGCCCGCCGATAACGATATAGGCCACTACCATCCAGCGGCTTTTCGGCTCGCTTATCATCGTTACCGCCGCCGAAGCCACCGCGCCCAGCACGACTGCATCGACAGGCATCCCCAACAGATGACCTGCGCCGACCACACCGCCGAAAGTGTAAACGGCGGCAGGGGTAATAATCGGTTCAGACATTTTCTTTTCCCTTATGCGAAGGTCGTCTGAAACTGTTTTTCAGACGACCTTCCGTGTTATGAATCAGATGGCTGCTTCAGGCAAATCGGCATAGACCAACTCCGCGCCGGTCAGGCTGTTGGCGGAAATAGGCTGACCGTAGGCATCGACCGCACCCTCTTCAACCGCCGCCACAACAGCCTGGTATGCCCAGTCCAATACATCCGTACCGCGCGGCGGCACGCCCGGAATATTCAACTGCATCGAACCGACCGAACGTCCGCGACGTTCAAATGTCGATTTGCGCACGTAGCTGTCTAACGACACCACATTAAAGCCGGTTGCATAATCCAGCGATATATGTCGGATGACGTGAAACTCGGCAGAACTGTCGGTTTCGGTATCGATGATTTCACGGTTGATTCCGACGATGATTTGATTTTTGTCTTTTGACATGATGGTTTCCTTTGGATAAAAAAAGACCGTCTGAACCATTCAGACGGTTTCGGTTTTGCAGCCGTATCTATTCCCGTTTCCGAAAATGACGGTAGAAAAGGATACAGGCTAAAAATAAAGGCAGCAGAAAGCGCGCATAGGGATACCACGGATGGTCTGCATGCCAGTATCCGTACCGTCCCTGTGGAACGGTATCATAGCGGTAACTGTCGGGGAAAAAGTTGATCCAAACCGTTACTGCCAGCCATAAGGCTATATCCCTGACTGCTTTCATTTACTTCTGCTCCTGTTTAAATTCCCAGCAATTCCATTTCAAAGCGCGAACGCCAACGGGATTGCGCGGTTACGATGCAGACTTTCAGACGGCGGTCTTTTGCAGTGTACTTTAACCAGCTTTCGTAAAATGCCTCAAGGACTTTAACGGCATTATTAACCTTGCTTTGCTTCAACACTTTAAACACTTCATCACGGGTTTTACTTTTCAGATAGCTTCAAACGACGAATTCCCAAAAATAAGCGGAATTTCGTTTGGCGCAAGTTGACAATACTTCCTGCAATACCGTCTGCCAACACTGCCATCGGCTTGATGCGCTCATGGCAGGTCGCAATTTCGTCAAACATCTTGTCCGCCATATCAACGACGGTTTCGGTAATTTGACCGGGCTGCACCTTGACGGCTCCGTCGAATAAAGCGTTAATGATTTTAACATAGGCTGTACGTTTTGCCTGATCCATAATAAACCTCCATAAAAAGCCCACCCTCAGGCAGGCAGAAAAAAGCCGCCCTTTCGGACGGCTAAAATTTAAACAATAAGACAGACGATACCCGATAAATCGCCCAAGGGCGAATAATCAAAATTGCCGCCAACGCGGCAGAGGATATGCAACGAATGCGCTGCACCATCGATACCCTTCTGGAAAGATATACTGCCTATCTTTGGCAGATGGAATGGGACGGAAAAACTAAGAGGCACATCCTGCGGAGTCCTCATATACAACGGCGGCCCACCCGGAACCCATACGGAAAATTTTTCGTTACGCTCTATCCTCTTTTCAGGCGACTGAATCGTAACCTCCCGCTGAATCACACCATCCATGTACAGTTGCAGACTGACAACTGCACCGTTTTCTGCAACAGCAAAAAAACCGGCGGTACGATGACCGTCCGGCGTGCTTTTTCGGCTATCAGGGATTTGGCATATCAATTCCTGATAGCCTAATGGCGACTGCTTCAGCTCAAACGTCCTGACCGCCACGACATCTCCGATGATATTAGCGGCCTCCAAATCCACGGCTTCGATTCTCGCGCCACGTATCGTACCGCCGTTGATCAGACCTGCATTGACGGTTGCACCATTCAACGTCGGCGCTTCGACGGTTAGGTTGGCTGCAAGATGCTTCGCCAAAACAGAACCTGAAGCAAACAGGTCACCGTTCAACGCCTGCTTCGCCCTGCCGTTTTCGATAACGGTAACGAAAGCGGGCGTAACCGTCTTATCTTTCGGATCGACATAAGCAACTTTATCTGCCATCAGGAGGATTTCGCCGCTTCCCGTCTTTCCATCGGCTCCCACTGCAACCCTGCAACTGCACGACGGCCGCCTGCTATTGCCTCAGTCTTCAGCGTGTACAAAGACTGTATTTTCCCTCCTATCTCTGCAACAGCAGAACTGGCCTGCTGAACTTTAGCCGACAAGGCCGTCAAAGCAGACGCATCGGCGTTACTGTCCTCCGGTGCGGGACTCCAGTCAGTTGCTACCGTGCCGCGCTCCAGTTTTACACCCGAAACCTTGATGAAATCAGATGTCTGATAACGTGCCTGCACAATCAACCCGCGGACGGCCTTCACATCTTTCGCCACCGTATGTTTTGCAACCAGACGACGCTTCAGCGTCTTCGGTGCATCTTTGACTGCTTCGTCATACCATGCACTAAAATAGCCTATCGTGTTGTCCGAATAAGTGACAGAAAGCTCAACACCGATGCGCGGATACGGTTTGCCGAACGTGGACGTCGCATTAACAATATCGGATCACAAGCAATAATCAGCGCGTCCCCTGTTTTAAATCCAAACTTGAAGACACATCCAATGTAACGGATTTGGTCTGATTGTTGCCGCTTACCGTAAGAACCTTATCCGCCGCAGCCGTCGATAAGGCATAGTTCCGTCCACCGACTTCAACATTCTCCAGCTTCGCCGTCAACGTGTTGATTTCAGACGACCGGGCAGCATCATTTCGACTGACGGTTTCTGCAAGACGGTCAATTTTTGCCGATGCCGTATCCGAGTAGGACTTGGCATCCGCCAAGGCTTTATCTGCTTTGGCTTTGGCATCTGCCGCCGCTTCGCGCTTGATTTGTGCATCTTTGGCTGCCGCATCGGCAATTGCCGCCGCCTTGGCCGCATCAGACTTGGTCTTGGCATCCGCCGCCGCTGCCGCCTGTGCTGCATCTGCTTTGGCCTGTGCCGCTCTTTCTGCCGCCGCCTGTGCTGCATCTGCCTTAACTTTGGCGTCTGCCACTGCCGCTGCAACCGCCGCCGTTTTAGCATTATCAGCATCACGCTTCCATTCTGCCGACAATGCGCTGCGGGCGATAGTGGCAACTTCGTCCTTCTCCGCCTTGGCAGTCTGCAAGCGTGTGATCTCTGCCTGATTTCCGGATGCTACTGCCTTAGCTGCACGAATTTCTTCGGTTTGCGCCTTATCGGTTTCAACCTGTGCTGCTTTATAGGCAGTCAATTCAGCCGATAAAAGCCGACAAAGCAGACGCATCGGCATTACTGTCCTCCGGTGCGGGACTCCAGTCAGTTGCTACCGTGCCGCGCTCCAGTTTTACACCCGAAACCTTGATGGAATCAGATGTCTGATAACGTGCCTGCACAATCAACCCGCGGACGGCCTTCACATCTTTCGCCACCGTATGTTTTTGCAACCAGACGACGCTTCAGCGTCTTCGGTGCATCTTTGACTGCTTCGTCATACCATGCACTAAAATAGCCTATCGTGTTGTCCGAATAAGTGACAGAAAAGCTCAACACCGATGCGCGGATACGGTTTTGCCGAACGTGGACGTCGCATTAACAATATCGAGATCACAAGCAATAATCAGCGCGTCCCCCTGTTTTAAATCCAAACTTGAAGACACATCCAATGTAACGGATTTGGTCTGATTGTTGCCGCTTACCGTAAGAACCTTATCCGCCGCAGCCGTCGATAAGGCATAGTTCCGTCCACCGACTTCAACATTCTCCAGCTTCGCCGTCAACGTGTTGATTTCAGACGACCGGGCAGCATCATTTCGACTGACGGTTTCTGCAAGACGGTCAATTTTTGCCGATGCCGTATCCGAGTAGGACTTGGCATCCGCCAAGGCTTTATCTGCTTTGGCTTTGGCATCTGCCGCCGCTTCGCGCTTGATTTGTGCATCTTTGGCTGCCGCATCGGCAATTGCCGCCGCCTTTGGCCGCATCAGACTTGGTCTTGGCATCCGCCGCCGCTGCCGCCTGCTGCTGCATCTGCTTTTGGCCTGTGCCGCTCTTTCTGCCGCCGCCTGTGCTGCATCTGCCTTAACTTTGGCGTCTGCCACTGCCGCTGCAACCGCCGCCGTTTTTAGCATTATCAGCATCACGCTTCCATTCTGCCGACAATGCGCTGCGGGCGATGGTAGCAACTTCGTCCTTCTCCGCCTTGGCAGTCTGCAAGCGTGTGATCTCTGCCTGATTTCCGGATGCTACTGCCTTAGCTGCACGAATTTCTTCGGTTTTGCGCCTTATCGGTTTCAACCTGTGCTGCTTTATAGGGCGGTCAATTCAGCCGATAAAGCCGACAAAGCAGACGCATCGGCATTACTGTCCTCGGTGCGGGACTCCAGTCAGTTGCTACCGTGCCGCGCTCAGTTTTACACCCGAAACCTTGATGGAATCAGATGTCTGATAACGTGCCTGCACAATCAACCCGCGGACGGCCTTCACATCTTTCGCCACCGTATGTTTTGCAACCAGACGACGCTTCAGCGTCTTCGGTGCATCTTTGACTGCTTCGTCATACCATGCACTAAAATAGCCTATCGTGTTGTCCGAATAGTGACAGAAAGCTCAACACCGATGCGCGGATACGGTTTGCCGAACGTGGACGTCGCATTAACAATATCGAGATCACAAGCAATAATCAGCGCGTCCCCCTGTTTTAAATCCAAACTTGAAGACACATCCAATGTAACGGATTTGGTCTGATTGTTGCCGCTTACCGTAAGAACCTTATCCGCCGCAGCCGTCGATAAGGCATAGTTCCGTCCACCGACTTCAACATTCTCCAGCTTCGCCGTCAACGTGTTGATTTCAGACGACCGGGCAGCATCCTGACGTGTTACGGTTTCCCGCAATGCCGAAATCCCGCTTTCTGCATTACCAAGTCTGACAGCCAGTGTTTCACGCGCCTGCGCCTCGGCTCTGTCGCCATCGGTACGGGCTTTTTCGGCTTCCAGCCCTGCGGCGGTATTGCCTTGCGCAGACGTAACAGTTTGGATTTGCTGCGCCTGCTGCTCATTGACAGCTTCTGTTGCGGCAATACGCGTACCGATTTCAGATGACTTTCTGGCAAGCTCGGCAGTTCGGGCAGATGATTCTGCCTGTATTGCCGCCGTTCGGGCAGACGATTCTGCTTGTATTGCCGCCGTTCGCGCCCGTGCTTCCTCCTGTAAGGCTTTAGCACGTTCCGCTGCCTCTGCAGACACTTTCAACCCCGCAGCCGCAGCCATATCCCGATTCAGCGTATCTATCAGCTCCCTGCTTAATGCAGACTTCCCGATTGCACCCTGAATCTGCTGCACTATCGGCGCAGGATTGTTGTCTGCCCTACCCTGTACGGCAGCGGTAAATTCCCCCGTATTTCCTGCAATATCACGAATGCGCACCCAGAAATAATAAACGTCGGCAACGCCGACGCCGGTTAAGGTATAGCTGTTTTGCGGATACGCCAGCGACGCGAGTTTCGCTGCCGTCTGAAGATTGTTGGTCTTGCTATACCACAGCTCGGAAACCAACTCGGAAACAACGGTTTGCGGCAATACCCAATCCACGGCCACAGACAGTGTTTTCGGTGTCGTCCTCAATCCGGTAACGGCATAGTCGATACTCCAAGCCTTAACCAACGGTGCAGACAATACACCCCGTGCATTACGGCCGCGTATTTCCGCCCGATAATTGCCGTTCGGCAGATTTTCCAGACGAATTTCCGCTGTCTGTGCATCAGGGATATGGCGGTATAGGCTGTTGTTACGGTAAACCTTAATATCGTAAGTTAAAACCTGACCGTTTGCGGCCAGGTTGTCCCATGTCATCACAACTGTCCCACCGTCGGTATTGACAGCCGCATCGGTCAACACAGGGGCGGTGTTGTGCAGCGTGGTAATTTCATGGTCAAAATGCGCAAAACTATCCACCGCAGCATATTTTTTCGGGTCATGCAGCAACGCGGTAACGGTATAAGTACCCGCATCCGTATTCTCTTTGATGCCGATGGCACGGTAGAGGCGCGGCTTGACTTTGCCGGATAAAACCCACGTATCGCCAGCCTGCAACGGCACCGCGCGCTCCAAAGTAACCTTATTGCCTGCCGCCGCAGTTACCTTCGCTGATTTCAGACTACCGCCTTCAGAATAAAACACCAAGGCTCCGACCGCATCGGATACAGGCCGATCCAGCGTCAGTACATTGCCCGAAATGGCGGCAACACGTCCCGACAACTCTGCACCCGCGTATTGATTGTCCATAATCTGCACGATGTCGTAAGGCAGATGCTTCAACCCCTCACGCCCGATTTCAAACGTTACGGCGTTCTGCTGCCGCAACTCAGTTTGCAGCGTCCATGCGCCGAAACGTGCCGCCTGCCCGCGCGAATCGCAGCCGAACGCAGTAATCTGCTTGATATTCAAACCATAGCGGGCGATGGCTTCGTTGTCGGCTACATATTCTGTTTTAGCGCGATAGCCATCGTATTTGTCTATATACTGCACATGAACAGCAGTATGAATGGACTTCAACGCTGCACCCGCATAATTAAACAGGCCGTCTTTAACATTGGCATTGGTATATTGCGCCACCGGATCGGCGTCGGCATCCATGACGACGGATACTTGCTGTCCGTTCCAAACCGGTAAACCGGTAAAGACGCTGGCAAGATTGTTCAAAAATTCACCTGCCTGCATCAGGGTCGGTAATATAGGCATTGCAGACGAAACGCGGCTCTTTGCCGCCGAAGCCGTCATCGACCGGCTCGTCGCAATATTTCCCGATTTGGTACAGACTCCATTTGTCTATGTCTGCCACATTCAGACGACGTGCCAGCGTGGAAAATCTCGGCTGGGTCAGCACATCGTAAAAAACCCATGCCGGGTTGTTTGTCCATGCGGTTTTGAAACTGCCATCCCATGTTCCACCCGTATATTGGCGGGTTTCAGGATTGTAATTGGACGGCACTTTGACCAAGCGGCCTTTCATCAAATAATTGCGACGCGGAATCTGATTCCCGAATTGCGCCGAATCAATCGACAATGCCGCAAACGCGGTATGCGGATAGCTCAATTTCGCATCAACGATTTCAACGTAGGACGAAAAATAGGTATTGTTGCTGACCTTATCGGTCTTGGAATCAGGCGAAATTCGGAAAACACGGATATTGAACGGCACTTGCGGCACCACATCAAATTCGACATCCTGATAATATGTCCCGCTGGATTTTTCATTGAAACGCACCTGATTTGATGCCTGCACACCATTGCTGTTTATCAACTCAACACGCATTAAGGTATCTGCAGGCACGGTGTCGCCATTGTCTTCAACCTGCGCATTCCGCTCGACAGCGACCGTAATCCGCAAACGGCTGACCAATTCGTCGGTGACGGCGCGAACAATCGGCTGATTCTGCTTCACCGCAGCCGAAACGGCTACGGTGCGCTCGGAAGCATCGAAACCCGGAACATAGGACTGGTCTTGCTCGCCACGCTGGAAATAACCCGTAACTCCATTAAAATTGTAGCTGCCGTCGGAATTTTTGGACAGGGAGTGTCATCAAAATACACGCTTTTGAACGGCGCATCATCGCCGTTGGCAAACCCCGAAACCACACCTTCGGATACCGCATCAATAATCCGCAGCGACTGGGCGCTGGATAAACTGTTTGGGGCTTCATAAGGTGTCCGTTGTCCTCCGCCCGATTTGCCGCCCATATTGTTTCCTTTCCTGATTCAAAACCTTACTTCACGGCATTCAGAATACCGATCAAAGCCCAAAAATACACAAACAAAAACAGACACGCCGCGAAGTTTGCCCCTTCGCGGCGTTTCGATTTTTCAGACGACGTTTCAGCCCGAAAACGCCGCCTTATAATTGCGCGCCCGCACGCTGTCGTCTGAAAAGTCGGTACGGTATTTCTGCCCGTTCGGCGCGGTTGCTGCTACGCCTTGAACGAATGTCTTGGACAAACCCAAATTCAACACCGCACCTGACGAAGCCGCCGTCGATGACGGTTCGATACGGCGGGACTGCACACCTTGCGATACAACACGGCTGCCGCAGTAGCAAAGCCCGTAAGCCAACGGCACAGGGCGACCCTGTGCCGCTGTATTGGCAAGGTTGGAAAAAGCAAATTCTTACTCTCCTCCACCCCCTTGCCGCCGGCATTCAATTTGGGCTGCTTGGTCAACATCTGGGCGACACCGCCCGCCACCATGCCGATACCGACGGCGATAAGCTGCGTACCACCCGCCCAACTCGTAAACGCGCCGACTACAATCAAAACCGCTCCGATAACGGTTTGAATCAACCCGCCATTTTTACCTGCGCCCTGTACGCGCGGAACAATGTGCAATACGCCGTCAGCAGGCCGTCTGAACACGCTACTTATCGTTTCTTCCGACTGGTCTTTGCCGGCAAACCGCACCTGATACACCCCGTCCCGAATCCGCCGACGCAAGCCTTTGATTTGGGTAAACAGAGCGTGCAGGGCTTCGGCGGGCGTCTCGACGTGCAAAACAAAACGGCGGCCGTATTCGCGCAGGCCGCCGTACAGACAAACAGTAATCATGCTTGCTCCATATGGATGTTTCAACACACAGGACGACACATAAAGCGTCGCCCTATGTGCCGTCCTGGTTTGGAAGGGGTTACGCCCCTCCCAAATAAATTCTGATTCTACCGCCCTAAAGGGCGGGGTTTCAACCGAAAGGAAATGAGATAAAATCGTTCTCAAGTGCCTGCATCATGGCCGGCTCGAAGTCAGGATGCCGCCAAACGCTGTGCGTAACATCCGCCCAATAGCGGGTATAAGGTACACGGCAGCTCAATTGATTGTAGGCATGGTGCAGCATCCAGTCGTTGCCCAAATACAGGACGGCATGGGACGCATGCCCGCCTGTTGCCGTCAAGACCACATCACCGGCGCGAAGGCCGTCTGAAACACGGGAAAACCCGCAATTTTCCAAATGCTTTTCCCAAAAGCCCGCCGCTGCGTCCTCATCTATATCGCCACGCGGATGGTCGGGGAAAACCAGCCCCATCAACATGAAGGCATCGCGCACCAGCGTGCCGCAATCCGTCTTGCCGTATTCGAAGACACGCCCGCGCAAATGCGGAACAGGGCGGAACAGTTTCAGACGACCTTGTGTAACCAAAATCCAAGGCAAGCCCGTTTCGACCTGCATCCGTCTGTCTGCACCCGATAAAAACGGCTCGCCGCGCGGATGGGAATGCACGACTGCCACAATCTCGCCGACGTGCTCCGCCGCCATCCAGTCGTCAGCGGAAATCTCAAAGGTTTCATGCGGGCTTTCGGCACAATTGGACAAAGGCAGAAACTCATAGCCTTCATAACTGAAAACCAAAACCCCGCACATTTCAGACGGTACGGCTTCTTCCAGCACAGCCAGCATTTTTGCGCCGTACTTCTTCACTTAACAAATTCAAATCCATCATGTCGTTACCTTGTCGCTAGACGGGAAACCGCCGAACGGCAAAACCGCCGTCGCACCAAACCGCGCCCTACATCCTGTCAGTGTTTTGCTGCATACGTCTTTGGACGCATCGTCCGTGGGCATATCGAAACGGTCGGCAACCGCCCGCCCCGTATAACCGCACCCTTCGCCGCGATACTGCCAACGCAGGTAGTTTGCCAGCATAATACGGGCGGGAATGACCGAACTCATCCGATTCGGACGGCGCGGCAAGTTCGAAGGTTGCCGTTTCTGCATTCAATGCCGTCATCCGTTCAACCAAATATTTGCCGACGACTTCCTGCATCGGGTCTGCGGTCGGATTGCGCCCGGACTGGAAATTGACCGCATCTAAAAAACTTGGCATAGGTTTGACGGCGCACAACCAGTACGCCGACGAGCTGACCGAGACTGATCCGCCGCGCCCGTAATCAAACCCAAGAGATTCGATACCGTCAGCGTCGGACGGTTGCCCGCCCCTTGCGAAGTTGATTCAAAGCCGTCCGCCTTAATCGGATAAGGCTCATATGCCTGTCCCTGCCAGACAACCGCCGTACCCCGCTCGTTGACCTGATTGCAGAAATAGAAAACCCGACCGCCCAGCGGCCGCAAGTCCACTGCCACAAATCGACCAACACATCCTGCTGCGCCGCCGACAAGGCTTGCAGCATCACGCCCGACTATGGCCTTTATACGCGGATTCATGAAAGCACCTCCTCAAACGTACAGCTCAATTCGTAGGCTTTGCCACCCTTCGCCGTTTCCTGATATTCCGATACCTTGACCAATACAGGCACGCCGTCGGGCGGTCTCCAATTAAACGGCTCAACACCGCGCCGGGCATCAAAAAAGGCTTTGATTTCTGCCATCAAAGCCTTTTGTCCGACTATCTTGATCTCCCAGCTTCGCAGCTTCGGTTTCAAAGATTTAGGCTGCCGTTGCTCGTAGCCGTCGCCAAAGCGGACGGAACGGACATCGAATTTATGTACAGCCTTATTATCCGAAGCAACGCGCCATCGGAATGTTTCAGTCGCGATCGGTTCCTTTCAGACGACCTATTTATGGTAAGTACCGTTTTCACGGTACACATTCTTGACATACCACTGTTCCACCATGCCCGGTATGGCGGCAGCAAGATGCTTCGCCATCTCCGTATCGGCGCTGCTATCCGATTCGGTGCTACCGTCCCGATTTATAGTGATGTTGACCTGCATGCCTCCAGCCCCGGTCGAACGGACTCCGGTCAAAACAGACGGCAGTCCTACTGCGCCGCCGCCCGGCATAACCATTCAACCGCAGCCGCTCGACAGCCCGCAACGCCGCCGTGATTACGTACGTCCCGCTGGGAAAATACGACTTCGCCCTTGTGGACAATGCCGGCAGGCTCATACTTCCCGCCGTAGCCGGTATAACCGCCGCCGGAAAACAACGCGTCAAACTGCGTACCCCCGCCGCCGACAATACCGCCGTCGGCATAACCCAACGCCGACTTCATTGCATTGACAATCGCCATTTTAATCAGCATTTTTGACAAATCCTGCAAAATGGAAACAGTCGAGGCTTCGAAAATCAAGTTTGCCTGTGGCAACAAAGTCTGCCAGCGCATCCCCCATTTTTGTCGAAGGTTTGTACGGTGGCATTTTCCATCGCCTGCCTCATTGTTCCGAATGAATCGATGTAGCTTTTTCAAGCCGGACTCGATACCGCCGCGCCAATCATTGTCGCTGTCTGCACGCGCCTTCTGCATTTGAGAAAGATTGCTCATCCCTTCCGCCTTGCCGCGCTCCAATAAATCGATACTTTCCAACGGCGCACCTTCTTCACGGGCTTTCGCTATCTGTCTGTCCCACAGTCTCGCCAGCGTCAGTTTCTCGATTTCTTCACGGGTTTTGCCGATAAGCGAAATTTCAAACAGCCTGTCATCCAACTTGTCTTTCAGATCGTCGGTCATTTGCTTCACTATGTCGGAATATTTTTTTGGAAGCGGCCGTCAAACTATCCTGCGCGTCGGCCTTCTCCGCCAGCTCGCGGGCATCGGCCTGCTGCTTCAGCGTCCATTCGCCGAAAGTCGGGTCGGACAACAACTTCAACTGTTCGCCGATGGCGCGGTTTGCCGTTTAAAATTTCCAGCACCCGCTTCGCTCCCGCCTCCGCCGCCCGACGGTTAAAATCCTCCTCCCATTTTTCGTAGCCGGAAGAGGTTCTTTCTCCACTCCCTTAAACAACCCGAGGTGCGCCATATTTTTCGCCTGACCATCAACACCGACGGCAAATCGCGCAGCCGCCTCTCTAGAACGCCAGTTGAAATGCCAGTGGTCGCCGGTTGCTACCGTACCGTTTTTATTGCGTTGTCCGGCAAGTTCCAGTTTAAGGTTAAAATCCTGCCCGTTTTTAAACCCCAACGACTCAAGATAACGGGTCATTTTGGGCGACAACTTCCTGTTTCTGCTTCATCCCCATACTGGGAGAAGGAGTAGCATCAAATGCCAATCCACTGTTATGCAGGCTGTTTTTCCCAATGTGGTATCGATCTCGGAAGGCGCCGAAACGGAACAGACGGTCTCCCAGCATCTGCTGCATGGCATGCGCGAAGGCATATGTTCCGCCTAGCGCTTTGCCGCCCGCTTCGGCTCGGTTTAATCCTCAAAGCCGTTCGAAACAGTGGGGTAGCTCGTTTTTATCCGTTTTTCTTTCTGTTGGGCGGGTCTTTTTATCGGCATAACTCTCGTTAATCCGCCGTCTGTTGGTGGCGTACTCGTCAATAATCACCTGCCGTTCTTTCGCATCCGTGATGCCGTCCAACGCCTTTTCCCGTGCTTTGTCGTTTTTCTGCAGTTCGCGTTGCTTTTTGCTGCTCTCGAGTGGCATAACGTTCCGAAATAGCAGCCAATTCGGCCTTACCTTCAGTTCGGTTTTTGGTTCTGCTTCTGTTTCTTCCGCAAAGCTTCAGCAGCGGCTGCCTCCTTGTCGATTTCGGCAAGCAACTGGGCACGCCGCGCATAGGCTTCCTGCAGCTTACGCTCGCCCTCTTCACCCCAAAACAATTGCGTAACCGGATGTTTTTGTTGGTTTCGATTTGGGAAATAAACGAATCCAGCGCGGCAATTTCATCCAGCTTGGTCTTCTCCCTACCTATGGATTTAACAGCATCCCATGCTTCCGACGCACTTTCTTTAATATCCTTCCACGCCCGCTCAATCAACCCAAGATTGCCCAGTACGCGTTTTGCCATATCCTCCGACTCTTCGGAGAATTTCCGCTGCACCAATGCAACCGCGTCCTGCTCCCGACCTTGTGCCTGCAAAGCCTTGACCTGCTCGTAAACATCGGCAGTCATTGTCCGGTAGGTGGCTGATAGGGCTACCACGGCTTTCAGCGGGTCTTTGGCGATTTCAGTATATTTCTCAACCAAATCGTCAATACTTTGTCCCGTTGCCTGCGACTGGAGGGTAATACTCCGGGCGAACTGTTCGTAATTGTCCGCTGCAACCTTGCCGCTTGAGACCAAGGCCGTAATTGCAGCACGCGCATCAGCATAGCCGCCCGTCGCTGCCCCGACCGAAACAGCGATTTCCTGCATCCTGTCTGCAGTAATCCCTGCTGCATCTCCGGCAAGTATCAAGGCTTTACGGTATTCGCGCGATTCCTCTGCGCCCTGATACATCGCATAACCCAATGCCGCAATGCCGCCGCCCAACCCCGCAACAGCAAGGCGCATAGGCGAAATGACCGTGGCCAGTCCCTTAAGCATACCGCCGAAGCCGCCATACATATCACGCAACTGCCCACCCTGTTGCATCATGATCAGAAACGGGCTTTGCCCGCCTGCAAGCTGGGTAACGATGTCGGTAATTTGTGCCGGGGTTTGCCGCAATGCGTTATTGAACTGCTTGACAGACTGTGTAGCGCGATTGGTCTGCGTATTATGCCTGTCCAATTGGGACAGTAGCGGATTAAGCCGTGCAATATCGATACCGCGCTGACGCGCAAGCTCTTCGTAATACTCTCGGTTTGCCTTACCGCCTGCAATCTTAACGGCTATATCGCGACGGATGGCATTTTCCAGAGAAGCCAAAGACCGTTCCGTCCGCTTCGATGCCGCCGACACTACCGTTGACGATTTCTCCGCGCCGTCGCCACTATGTACCAATCCGTCAGAAATACGCCGCCCCTGGGAAGATGCCACGTCCCCAAAGACTTGATGGACTGTTTTGCCTTTTCTACGCCGCTGACGACACCGCCTGTTTCGGCGGTAATATAAATCTTGGTTTCGTTATTCATGTTCGCCTGCCCACATTGACAACACTTCAAGCTCCATCATGCGGACTTTCTCCAACAGTGTTTTCCGTTTCTTCGGCTTGATATTGCCGCGATTCCATAACCGCCGCAACGGCGGAATAATCAACCCGTCGCACCCGACATTCCGATACGCCACTGTGTCGATACTGCAATAAACAGTTGCACCGCCTGCCAGTTGCACGGCCATACGCCAAAAGTGGTCTCCTCTTCTGAAAAATCGTCCGCCGAAAATCCGAATACATTCAATTCCGCCGCGTCAGGCTGCTTCTCATAAAGCGCACGCGCGGCGGCAATCAGTTTCCCTCGCGGGCATTGAAGACTTCCTCAACATAGCCGTTGACGACGGCAAACACCGCCATCGGATAGCTATCCAGCAGGATTTCGACATTCTGCCGGTCGAATACTTCTTCCAAATCCAGCCTTGAACACAATCCAGGACGGTATCTGCCGTCCAGCCGTCTTTATGCTTTTCGGTAAATTCTTTCATCGCCTTGCGGCCGCGCGCCTTAAATTCAAATTCGACGTCCGCAGGTTCTGCACCGGGAACAGGGATTTTCACGGTATGTCGGAAAGTCGCATCAGGCTTCAAAGTAAGTTTTGCCATTTCAATACTCCAAATAAATAAGGTTGCCCGAGCAACTCGGACAACCTTGATATGCCGATAAAATCAATAACGGTTTTACTTCGCCGGAAATGGCGTAGGACAACGTTACAGCCATTGCTGGTTACGAACCAATTCGGGGTTTTTATTCATGCTGGGATAACCGTTATAACAAATCAGCCCACCACCTTTCAAAACCACTTTCAAAGGCCACTTGCCGCCTTTATCGCTGCATTTTGCAGCCGCTTTGTAGCCGGGCAACGAAGTATCGTCAGCGATCTTAATCGACATTGACATAGCTGATTTCGTGGATGGGATTTGCTGGTCAAAATCGTCCTCCAGGAAACCAAAATCTACATATTGCTGCTCGCCGCCACTGGTCGAAAATTCTACAATTTGCGAAACTTGCACCCAATCGGTAATTTTCTGAACAGCACCAATACCGCTGCCTGCCGGAAACTCACCCGCATCGGAAGTATCAATGCCGATCAGCTTGAATGTATCGGCTTTGACATCGCCAATCTGGAAAACGCGTTCATTCAACTTTCCCCAGCCGCTTTTAAACAAAACCAAATCGCCGTTGGCAAACCCGTGTCCTGTTACCGTCAGGACGCATTCGGCAGCATTAGTTGCCACCGTAGCTTTTTTCTCCGCCGCCAAAGCGGTCGCAATGTGAACGGTCGCACCGTTCGGTAATTTCACTGCCATGCTTTAACTCCAAATTAAAGGCAATCTGAAATCAGACTGCCGTGTCAAAAATAAATTGCCTGCCATCCTTGCTGATAATAGACGGTAACGGCTTCGCCGCTTTCGTCAGAATCGATATTCAGCAAATCAGGTACCAGATTTTCCAAATCACCAACACCCAAATCGGAATGTTCGGCAAACAACTGCCCAATCAAAGACAGCATCTCTTCCGCCAGTTCGTCCGCACCGGAAGCAGCCTGCACGCAAACCAACGTAACCAGCCGCACCGTATGCCGGTAGGTAGGCGGAAAATCAAACGTTTCCTGTTCGGTTCGGCGACTGTCAACGTACACCACAACACACGGCAACTGCGATTGCGCAGGCGCGAAACCACGCCCGGAATACACGCGCTGGAACTTCGTTTTCAGCACATCTGTCGCCGCATTGCGGATTTCAGTAAGTCGGCTTGTCATGTATCGCCCTCAATTGCACAACAACCATTCCGCAACCGTCAAAATCGGTTTCCGCCACCGCATAACGTTTGCCGCGCGCGATAACAACCACCGACTTCACGTCTTCCGGCAGGTCGTCTTCAGTAACGATGATTTGCGGGTCGGCATTTGCAACGGCAACACCAAACCCGCTATCCGTCATAAATTCACGGTCAAATATCGCGTTTACCTCTTTACCGTCAATCATCACGGTTTCACCGAAATCGGCAGGATTGGTAAACACGTTCAGCGGCTCGTTAAACATTGCCGTCCTCGCCGCCCCCTCACCGGATGCGTTACCGCTATCTTCAGCTTCGCCGCCATCGGCAACAGGGGATTCGGCCTCTTTGGCAGGCGCTTCTACCGCCCAACCTTCGCGGATATAGACAGCCGCCGCAGATTCGTCCACCGAATATTTTTCCCCTGCGGCAAACGTCTGTTCACCATCGAAAAAACTACGGGTCGGGATAATTTTGATTTTTGCCATTTTTAATACCTCAATCAATAAGGTCGTCTGAAATGCAGACGACCTTGGGTTTCACAATCAAGCAGCCACGATGTCTTTAATGGCTGCAAAGGATTCGACATGACGGACGGCAATATCCACATCTTGCAACGTGGTGATGCGTACCGCGCCCGTAGTAGACTTGGTGTACGGGTCAACAATCACATCCAAAACGCCCCAGTGCGCAATCATCAGATCAGACCAGTTACCAAAAATCAGCGGGCTGCATTTGTTGGCCGCCGTGCCTTTGGTCAGGTTGGACGGAATTTGGTTTGATACCGCGCAACGGTAGCCGTTCAACGGCGTTGCGCCGTCCTGCCAGATGTAGCCGGACACGCCGTCGGCCTTCAGCTTGGTTTTCAGCAGACCGCGCACGCGGGCATTGGTGATGTAGGCCAAATCGCCGATGTCGGCATTGGCGGCGGCAATGGCACTTTCCAAAGCGACGATATGCTTCCATTCGGGCACGCCGCCGTTCGCACCGATTTCCACCGCGCCGATGCCGGCAGTGTTCAGGATGCCGGTCGGTTCGTTGCCGGTACCTTTGCCGTTGATGGCCGCCAAGTCGATACCCAGCATCATCGCTTTCAACAATTCGCTGCGGGCGAACTGTTCGGCAGACAGCGAAGATTGCAAAATGAATTTGCGGCTCAATTCGGTATTGGCGGTAACGGTTTTCGGTTTCAGGCTCATTTGTCCGAAAGTGGCGTTCGATTCGGTCGCACTGCCGTTTTCATCCACCCATTGAACGGTGTTTCCGGTCAGGTGTTTCGGAATGGTGATGTCGCCGACCAAGCCGTCCAGTACGGTGGCGCCCAACTGGGCAACGGCAAGTCGGTTGCGCAGCAGTTCGATGAACAAGTCTTCGCGGAAGTCGTTTTCGATGACGTTGCCGCCGTTTGCCGCATTGCCTTTGCTGTAAGCGCGGGCAATCAAATCAGTCGGCACAAAGAGCCTGCCGCTGCGCGACCATGTCGTTTTTCCAACTCTTCCGACACTTCGCGTTCCAAGCCCGCTTTGTCCCATTTGCCGGTTGCGGCGGCAGACATGGCGCGGAGAAGGGAAAATTCACGCTGTTCTTTATCAGTCATGCCGATTTCACCGGCGGTAACGGTCGGCTTCGTCTGCATGTTTGCCATGATGGCGGCGCGTAATTGGGCTTCACTGCCGCCCTCTTTAATAACCTTTTCGGCTGCTTCGATACCGCCGTGGGCGGCGTAACTGCGACCAATGGCCAGCAGTTCGGAAACGCGCGCGCGTTCGTTCTGCATACCGCGTTCGGCAGTGTTGTTGGTATCGGTTGCTGCGACGGCAGGGATTGCAGCAGCAGGAGTTTCCACCGCGGCGGGAATTTGATTTTTATCCATGTTTCGATTTCCTTTTTCAGGGGTTGGGTTTACAGGGTTTTCAATAAATGGTTCCGCCGATCTGCCGACACCTACTGTCGGGTCTGCCGGAACGGTTACAAAGCTGATTTCATAAGGCTGCCACCGCGTTGCAGTAAAGGTGCGGTTGCCGTCTGAAACCTCTTCTTCAAAATTGACTATGCTGTAGCCGACGCTGATATGGCGTAGGATGCCGTCTTGCACGTCTTGGAATTTTTCCGCCGCTTTCGCGCCGTTGCCAAAGCGTACCAAGGCACGGCCGCGCTTGTCGGCATCAATCCAAGCACGTTCGATGACGCCGATTTGGTCGTCCCAGTCATGATTGAACAGCACCGCGCCACCGTCATTCAGGCGGCTTAAGTCAACGGCACCCTGCGCATGACTTAATACTTCATTGCCGAACCAGCGTTCTACCGGCTCTTCGCTGGAAAACGCCACTTCGACCGTCCGTTTTTCAACATCAACACTTTCGCGCTGAAATACGGCAAAGCGGCTCATTTGCTGCATTTGCGCCTTATCAGGCTTCATTTTCTTCATTCGGGCTATCCTCCGATTCCGGTTCTGCCGCCGATGCGGCCGGTTTTACGTCGGCAATGATTCCTTTTCCTGCCAACATCTGGTTTTCCTGTTCGATTTGGGTAATAACATCTTCAAAATCCAAACCCATTTCCGCGCAAATATCGCGGCGGGATTTGACCGCCAGCGCCACCGCCTCTTTATGCGCATTAATATCTTTCAGCGGGTCAACCCACGACCAGCGGCGCCCCTGCCAGTTGCAGGCCTTGAACTTGTCCAGCTTGCCGGCCGGCAGCGATTTGCCGGACGGCATCTTGATTGCGCCCATTAGCAACGCTGCCTCAATCCAGCGGTCGAATACGTCATACAAGAACGCTTCGGCAAACCAGTTTTGCAACGTCATCCATGTGTCGCGTTCCTCCAGCGTCCCGCTGCGGATACTGGAAAAGTTCACACCCTCAAGGTCGTTCGCCAAGCTGTGATAAGCCACGTTCAAACCGCTGGCGATACCGCGCAGGCTGGCTTTGACGAATGCGTCATAATTGGCGTGCGGGTAATCCGGGGTCGAACGGCGTAAAGTCGTAACCCTGCGGCAGTTCGTGGAACGTACCCGGCTCGACCGAATCGATTAAATCGATGCTGCTGCGCCCGTTATCGACCTCTTGCCCGTCAATCGGCGGCATGAAGTTGTCGGCATCTTCCGTCTGTTTGAAAAAGCCCATTTTCGATGCACCGACACGGGCAGCAATAATGGCCGCTTCCTGATAGCCCGACAGGTTTTGCAGGCCGATGATGGCCGAAGCCACCCACGGAAAGCCGCGCCGCTGCTCCGGGCGGTCGTGCAGGAAAATATGGCTGATTTGCTCTGCCGGCACCCGTTCGCGTAAATTGCCCGTATTCGTCTGTCCGTATGATTCGCCCGGATGTGCCGTCCGCAACCAGTACGCCACAGGACGGGAATAGCTGTTTAACTCAACACCCATGCGCACGGCGTTACGCCCGTTTTGCTGCGGAACGTTGTATCCCGTATCCAAACGGTCAATATCCAGCACCTGCAACGCATAGCCGTAATCATTGTCAAACCCTGAAATATGACGAATCAGCACTTCGCCGTCCCGCGCCACGCTGCGAATCAGCAGCCGTTGCAGGTCGGTAAAAGACATCTGGCCGGTAACGTCGCACACACCGCGCCGCGCCCAGTGGGAAAAACGCTGCTTCGATGGCTTTGTTCGCCAAGGCATCGGGCTTGTCAGCGTTATCCAGCAAAACACGCATTTGCAGGGCAAAACCGTCGCGCCCGATAACGTTACTTTCGACCATGTTCAAAAACTTGCGCATGTAGTCGTTGTCGCGAGCAAGGCTGCGGGCGCGGGCGCGCAGGCGGTCAAGGTCCGAACGCGCCAAAGCGTCCGCCGACCAGTTTTGCGGCTGCCACGAAGCCAGCGACCCGACCGGACGCGCTCCGGCAAAGTTGCGGCGGGCGGTTTTCGGGGCGGCTTCCCGCCCGCCGAACAAACGCGCAAAAAAACCGCGCTTTTGCGGCGCGGCATTTGATTGTTTTGCCATAGCTCATCCTAAAATCGCGTGATGATACGGCCTGAACGGCGCGGAGAAATACCCGCCGCCGCTTCCAGCCGCTTGATTTCCTGCTGCCAGAACCGTATCTGCTTCAACAAATCGGCAAGGCTGGAAAATTCCATTTCACGGTCTTTGATTTTGTACCGCTTGGTCATGCCCCTGCCTGCCGCATGTTCCTTGTAGGCTTTTCGAAGGCTGTTCAGAATTTCTCGCGCTTCTTCAAGCTCTACCGCATACTCATTACCGTTCATTTTCAGACGGCCTCTTTTTGCATAAAATTTACTGACGCCTTCCTCGAAACGCTCTTCCACCAAGCCTTCCTCAATCAGCGTATCAATATCGCGGCGGGCAAGAATCCAGCCGCTCCACTTCTGCTTTCCATACACCTCATTGGCAACACCGGTCGATGTGCAACCCGGATGCGTCCGAATGTGTGATAGAACCTGTTCTTTTTCGTTCATGGTTAATACCGTAAAAAAGCCGTCTGAATTTCAGACGGCCTAAATCAATAATTGGTAACGAAGTTACCACCCTTACAGCGTCTGGTTGCCGCAAAAACCGCTGCCGCTGTCGCCCTCGTTTTTTCCTGTACCTGTTCGACGGGTTTCGGTTCGGCAAACAGTTCCGACTGCAACAGCGCGTTTTCGTATAACGCCCATTTTGCCGACGACATGGTATGCGTGCCGACCGAGCGGGCGGCGTGCAGGGCATAGACTTCGCAGTCCAATGCCTCGTTTCGTACGCCGACTTTTTTCTGCCAAACCTTTTTGTGCTTGTTCATGCGGCTGGGTACTTTGACTTCGCTCAACAACTGGCCGCAGTAGTCGGCGCGGACATCTTTGTAAAAGTGCATCCGCCCTGCCCCGCTTCCTTCCAGATTGATGCGCGCGTGCTCGTCTATCAGCAAGTCCTTCGCCCGCGATACGCCGACGCTGTACACCTGCACGCCGAATTTGTCGGCCTTGGTGTTTTTGTGCTTCAAGTCAATCGCCCGCGCCCGACTGAAAATCTCTTTATCGGGGTTGGTGCTGCCCTTGACCGCCATCACATTCACCGCTTTCACGCCACGGCAGCCGCGCACAAAGTGATACACCGCGTCGGAGGTATTGCCGTCCGAACTGTCTATCGATACCGCCGCGATTTTCATTCCCGCGCCGGTTTCGTGCTTGTAGGCCGTCTGAAATATCATCTCAGCCAGTTTGCGCCACACGTCGGATTTGACGTCCACCGTGTTGCCGTGGATTTCGCCCCACCAAACCAGCCAGCTTTCCTCGCCGCGCCCCCATGCGCGGATGATGACGGCCAGCCGGTCATGTTGTACGTCCACGCCCATAGTCAGAATCAGGCCGCCGCGCGGAACGGTGTTTTCGGCATAGTCTTCGCCGCGTTCTGCCAGGTCGTCTTCCTTCACGCCGTCATTGGTCATTTCGAACGGGATTCCGATGGACGAATTGACGAAGGCAATCATCGGCGATATATCGCCGTTGTCCGCTTCGTATTGCGCGGTCAACCATTTTTTCATCAGTTCGGAAAACACACTGCCGGGGAACGGGCTGTATAGCTCGTTCAGGTAGAAACCTGCCGTGCCGTGAAAAGGCGCGGTCGCCTGCCACCAACCGCGCCGCACATTACGGTTTTTCTGCATGTCGTTCCACACCGCGCCGCAGTTCGGACAGGTGTAATGTGCCGTTTCCGGCAGCTTTTTGCCGAAAACAGGATGGTTGCCGTTCGGGTCTTCGTCGCAGGAAAGGTAATCGAAGCTCAACACATGGGCTTCGCCGCATTCGTGGCACGGCACCATGCCGACGCGCTTATCTGACAACTCCATTTCGGCGGCGATTGTCGAGACGCCCGCAATAGTCGGCGTGCCGCCTAATACGATTTTCGGGCGGCGGTAGGTTTTGGTTCGCTCCTTCGCCAGCTTGATACTGTCGCCCTGACCCCGCAGGTTCAGGTTACAGTCGTCCGGCTCCTCCACGCACACAATCGGTACCGGCGATGATTTCACACTGGCGGGGCTGTTACTGCCCACCAGCTTCAGAAAACCGCCGGGGAATTTCTTGAACAACTGCCGCTGCCCTTGCGCGCGGATACGGGTATCGACTTTCTCGCGCAAGGCGGGCGTCGCTTCGACCATCGGAACGAATTTTTCGTCCATGTACTCTTTAGCCGCCCCCTCTTTCGGGAACAGAACCAGTATCGGACTGGGTTCGGCATCGATGGATTTGCCCAAAAAGTTACCCAGCACACCCGAAGTCCACGCCACTTGCGCCGATTTCTGGCAAACAACCACTTGCACGGATGGGTCGTCCAGCGCATCAAGCGGGCTGTTTTCCCATGCCAGATACGGTGTTACGTCCAAAACGTATTTGCCCGGTCGGGCGGCCTCTATGCTGGAAAGATAGCGGTACTTGTTCGCCCAGTCGCGGGTTTTAATTTTGCGCGGCGGTGCCCATTTCCGGCACGCCTGCCGCAACACCCGCGCCACCGTTTCAGCCATCCGCGCCTGCATGGTTGCGGCTGTCATCTCCATCGTTTTCTGCTCCGTAATTCGATAATTTTTCCAGCGCCCTGTTGATGTACGCCGCAATGGTGTCAGGGTCTATTTCCACGCCCGACGTCGCCGTCAGTTCAGCCGCCAACTGCTCGGGCATCGTTAAAAATTCCGTCCGCGCCGCTAAAACATGGTCGCCCCATGCGCGCTCAAACATCGCGGCTGGCGCAAGCTGTCCTAATTTTTTTCGTCCCGCTCCAGTTCAGCCAATTCAGCCTTCACCCTGTCCAGCCGGTCGCGCGGCTTTTTCCTTGTTCAGCCGTTCCAGTTCCCGCTGCAACAGCCAGCGGATAACCGCAACGGTATCGTATTCATTCGCAAGCCCGTTTTTATCTGCATAGGCCGCCACCGGTAGGCCTTCTTTCTGCCAGTTGGTCAAAGCCTGTTCCGTAACACCGACAATATCGGCAAGCTGTCTTTTATTCACTTTCATGTCAGTTCCTCATTAACCCAGCAAGCAACCCATACAAACCTGTCGCTTAACGAAATCGCGGCTCGAATTACCCGCGTGGCTGAAAGTCCAGGAAGTACCTTATCGGGCTGTGGCTAATGCTTTTTCGAGTTCTTCGGCAAAGACTGCCTGCTGATTGCTGACGACAGCTTGTTCAGCAACCTCAAAATACCGGAGACGTTTTTCATACTGTGCTGCTGACACATACACAACCAATGCTTTTACTTTTCTCTTTTGCCGTTTGTAAATTCCCGCAGGCAGCTTGCCGCGTCGTTTAAGCAGGGCGAAATGCGTCCCGTCGTTCAATCCGCGCACCATTGCCCGAAACGCAGCCAGCGTGATATTGCCGAAAACGGTCAAGCCTTACCGCATCTGACGGCACAATCCGATACCCCGCGGGCATCAATCCCCGCGCAACCAGAAACGCCTCAATACCTTTCGCCCGACGGCTTCCACCATAAATTTGCGCCGTCAGATATTTGCCCGCGCTTCTATCCTTTGCACCGTCCTTGAAATCGACCACGGCGGTCAATTCCTCCTTGGTTGCATACTGTCTGACAAACAGACTGTTCAACGTCCACGGCTTCGGGTTGAAGAACGAATCCCTCATTTCATCTTGCAGATTGCCGATTGCCTGTGCAGCAAGTTTTGTTCACCGCATTTTTAGCGGCAAACGGGACTTGTCGGCGTTGGACATCATCCAAGCGTGCGACCATTTTGCTGACATCGACACGAATTGCCGGCATGACATCTCCAAAAAGAAAGGTCGTCTGAAATTCAGACGACCTTTAATAACAGATAAGGATTCAACGTTTCAACACACAGGACGACACATAAAGCGTCGCCCTATGTGCCGTCCTGGTTTGGAAGGGGTTACGCCCCTCCCAAATAAATTCTGATTCTACCGCCCTAAAGGGCGGGGTTTCAACCGAAAGGAAATGAGATGAAAAAAAACGCGGCATCGCACCTGAACGCACGAAACCGCAGTTTTCCATAATTTAAACATTCCAGTCTCAAGATTGCAAGCCTTTTTTAACGGCCGTTTAACAGCCTGCCCACCTCACCGTCCATCAAACGCACAGCCAGCATAGCTTCAGCGTCCGAAAGATAGCGGTAGAACGAAGCCCCGCTGCACCCGCACTCCTTGACTTTCGCACTACGGGTAGCGAATCCGCCCGAATACTGCACCTTAAGCACCTCTTGATGGAAGCGCGGCAAACCCATCACCACCCTGTCCACCGCAGAAAACACCGAATCCGCGTCCACCCCATAAAGGCAGCAACGGACGCGTTCCGCCCGTATTCGCATCGCCTGCCATTGCACGGTTTGCCGCACTGGTTGCATAACCCAGTCCGTTATCATCCCGAACCGAACGCCAAAAGCCCCAACGGGCAAGCAAATCATCAATAGTCATTCATAACATCGAATCTTTCCCAACAGTTATCTGCCAGCCCCGTCTGAAATACCGCAGGGCTTTATTTTTAGGCGGAAATTATACCAAATTTATAGAAAATTCATATAGATTAAAAGCAGCAGAAGGCCGTCTGAAAACAAGTTTCAGACGGCCTTTGTTCTGCCCGCCGTATAAGCAAATTTTAACAAAAAAATGTTTAAAAAAGACTTGCTATTTAAACATTTTTTTGTTTATAATACCTATCCGAACAACAGGAGCAGGCGATGAGATGAAGCAGAGCGAATTTTTAAAATGGCTGATGGCACAAGGCGTTGAAACCAAAGACGGCACGCGGCACATCAAACTGTATTACAAGGGCAAGCAGTCGCATCTGCCCCGCCACCCGTCCAAAGAGCTGAAAACGGGCTTGGTCGAAGGAATCAAAAAACAGCTCGGTTTGAAATAAGGGCAAGCCCGCAAGGGCTTGCAGAAAGGTTGAGAGATGTACTATCCCGCAAAATTTACCCCCGCCGAGGAAGGCGGCTATGTCGTTACCTTCCGCGATATTCCCGAAGCCATTACGCAGGGCGACGACATGACCGAAGCGGTCGAAATGGCGGAAGACGTGTTGCAGTCCGCAATGGATTTCTACTTTGAAGACCAACGCCCCGCGCCCTTGCCGTCCGCCCCCGAAGAAGGCGAACGCTTGGTCGCGCTGCCTCTGTCAGTTTACTCGAAAGTATTGCTGCTCAATGAAATGCTGGCGCAGGACGTAAGCAAATCTGAACTGGCAAGACGTCTGGAAACCACGCCGCAAGAGGTTCAGCGGATTACCGGCTTGCACCATGCAACCAAAAATCGATACGGTCGTCCGCGCTTTGGCGCAACTGGGCAAACATCTGAAATCCGCCTCGCTTGAAAAAGCCGTTGCAGAAACGCCGTCTGGAAGTTCAGACGGCTTTTTATCGGCAATGAAGCAGAAAATTTAAAAAAACCTTTAAAAAAATCAAGATTTAGACAGGGCTGGACGGGGTAGGGACAACTTTTAAAACACCTTTTTCCCCTTTAAAAATCATAATTTAGACTATTTAGACATACTTTTTTTATAAAAAAATCCGCGTATAGAAAAAAATAAAAATATGACAAGGTGTATAAAAAGAAAAATAAAAAAACGCGAAGATATATATATCTTCGCGCGTATGAGATAACCACCCGTCTAATACGTCTAAAACGTCTAAAATATGATTTTAAAGGGATTTTTTTGCTACCTACCCTGTCGAAAAATACGTCCGACCCTGTCGGGATTATGATTTTAAACGTTTTTCATATTGCCGACCACTTAAAAACGGTCGGAATCGGAAGCAGGGCAAACGCTTCAATCTGCTTGCCGTAATAATCTGCCTTGGTAACGGCATTTTCAGCCCAACGGGCGGTTTTGTCCGTATTCGGTGCAGGAAATTTATCCTGGCTTTCAGGGGACATCCAGCTATGCGGTACAGCGAAAAACCGTACCTTCTTCTTCTGCCCGTGGATTATCACATCAGACCTGCAATCCGCCAAGCGTTTTGCCATATTTGCATAAAAATTCTTCTGCTGCATATGGAAAGTCTTGGTATCGATGCACCATTTCTTGTATGCCGACCACAAATCGCCCGCCGCGCAGGAAATGAAGGGCAAGCCCAAATCGCCGCGCCACCAGTCGTCCAGAAACGCTTCCCAAGAAGGCTTGTTCAGGTTGATCATCCGCCGTTTGATTTCTGTCGTCAGCGGCTTGGTATGCGGCGTGAACGCCCGCCGCGTATCACCGTCCGAATACATCAGCGGCAGCGCATAGAGAAACCGCGCGAATTCGTCCACTCCGCCGTTGTCGATTTCCGCCTGCAATGCCTCGTATTGCGCGTCCGAATACTTGCGGTTGCACGACAAGACCATAAACCGCCTGTCGTTGCTTTCGATGGGGATAGACCGCTCGTCGTTTGAGAAAATGATAAAAGAATTGAAGTCGTTATGTTTTTCCGCATCGCGCCCTTTGCGCTCCACCATAATCACATCCGACGTAATCATGTTTTTCAGTTTGCCGATGACGTTCAGCCGCTCGTCTGACGGACTGATTTCCTCGAATATCGTAACCAGTGCAAACAGCAGCGACGCATTGAAGCGCGATTCCAGCGCGTTTTGGTCGAGTTGGCGCAGATACTCGCCGAAAAGCTCCTTGACGACCTTCTCGCCAAACGTCGATTTGCCCACGCCCTGCGTTTCGGAGATAAACACCAATGCGGTAGCGGGCTTTTCGGCTGGCCGCCTGAAACGGCAGGCAAGCCAGTTCAGAACCCATTCCGTGCAAGCCTCGCTCAAATTGCCGTTGCCCGAACACAAATGCCGTACCAGCCCGATAATGTTTGCACATTTCGGAAAAATGTTTTTCCAATTCAGCCAGCGGCGTTTCCGGCGCGAACGGCTTTTTCAGGCGCTTCAGCCTTTTTCGGCAAGCCCTTGAACGCATTGATATGGCTTTAATTTCTCGTTTTTATACACCACACCTTGCGGCATATCCGGCTCAAACACATAATTACTCATCGGACAGACGCGTCGCGCGGGCGACTTGCTCCAGTCGTCAAATTCTTCAGGCACGGCAGCCTTGACCGCCGCCAGCGACACGATAGCTTCCAACTGCCTGTCGTAGGGCGTCCGTCGTCCCGTCAGGTAGATATAGCGGGCAAGCGCGTTTTTAAAAACGGGGCTGACATCCGCCATCGCCTCCAATTTTTTCTGTTTGATTAAAATCCCCGCCTCAAGCTCCGATAGCTTGTTTCTATCGTGCAGATGAAACCAAGTCAGCACGGCAGGACGCGAAAACACTTTTTCCAACTGGCTTCGGCTGAAAGATTCCCCTGTTTCCAAGTTCAAAACCTTCTCTTTCAACCCGATTTGCGCGTAATTTTTCAACAATTCCGCCAAACGCGGATTTTCTCCGTCGTATTCCGCATCATCGCCGTCCCCGCCGCCCCCTTTCGTTGCCGTGGGCGCATTTTGCGCCGCACGCTCCTTATCGGATAGGCGCGGGAAAGGCTGCCCGTCAATGTCGTCTGAAAACGGGAAAAACCAGCGTATCCGCCATCATTTCACGCACCGTCGTCAGCGGCTCGGTATCCGAAATCACGTCTGCAATATCGTAGCCCGACGGCCACACGCCCGGATTCGGAATATTCACGATTTTGACCGTACAGCCCGACTCCTTGAGAACTTGGGCAATCCCCAGCGCCGCCTTCATGCCGGGCTGTCCGCGCCACGGCAGATACGGCATATCCGACGGCTTCACACCCGCCGCCTCATCCTTCTTCGACAGCTTTTCCCGCTGGGAATCGCAGTCAGGCCAAATCAGCACATTGCGCCCGGCAAGCGGCGACCAATCCGCCTTTTTCCAGCCGTTGCAACCGCCCAGCCAAGACACGGCAACCCAGCCCTTCAAATCAAAATACGCCTCTGCCGCCAGCTTGCACTTTTCGCCCTCGACAATCAAAACAGGCGCATCAGGGTCTTTTCCGCCAAAAGCATCCAGCGAACAGCGGCTGTGGATCCTTTAGGGCGGCGGCTTGTCCACTTCTCTACACCCTCGCTGTTTTTCGCCCACACAAACGGCAAATCGGATTTCCCGCCGTCCTGGTCGATAAAGCGCTGCACAACACAAAGCGGCTTGCCGTCCGCATCGCGGTACACTGCCCGCAAGCCTTCCGCCCGCTCATTTTTACAAAGACGGTAAACCTGACTGCCTTCCAGATATTTCAGACGGCCTTCATCGAACGGCGCAATAGGCTGCCAGCTTTCCCGTTTCGACTTACCCGTCTTCGGCTCGCCGTCCCATTCCTTCCTTTCGACCGCTCCGAAATTGCCGATGCGCAGACGCTCGGCAACCGCTTTTAGCGCGTCGCCCTGCCGTCCGTTGCAGAAAAGATAGGCATAGAGGCTGACCAAATCGCCGCCTGCATCGTTCGTCGCATAATCCGCCCACGCGCCCGAATGCGTATTGACCGCAAAACTGCCAAGATGCTTATCCGCCCGCGTCGGATTCAGGGCGAAGAACTCATGTCCTTTATATTTGCCCGACGGCAGCCATTCCGCAAGCAGGTTGTCCACCGCATTCAAAGCCGCATCGGCAACCGTTTTAAAAATCCAGTTTGTTTTTCCATATCCGTTTGTCCTGCATATTTTTGAGGCGTAAAAAAGGCCTGCCCCCCCCCCTTGAGGCAGGCAGGCGGTATAAAAGGCGGCGTTAAACGCCGTAAAATCTCTGACTGGGAAATATCAGAGAGGCAGGAAATCAACAGGGCGGCTCTTTCAATTCAGGCCAAATATCGCACCAGCTCTCAGGAAACATATCCTTTCGAGAAACCTGACCACCTGTACATTTCTCAATTAAAGCGGCATAACGGACGGGAACGGGTTTTAAACCGCGAGCCATTTGATTGATAAACGACGGAGCGATGCCGGTCTTTTTTGACAACTTCGCCTGATTGCCCCGTATGGAACAATAATCTTTCAAATCCATAAAAATCCTATAAATCTCTTTTAGCAAGGTTAAACTTTAGCAAGAGTATATCATAGCTAAATTAAAAATAGTAGCATTGTTATATGTAGCTTTGCTTTATATTTATGCTTGTTATACGGAGACATCATCATGACCCGCTTAGATAGAATTAAAAAATTTGATAAATGAACGATTTAACGGAAATCAGGCAGAATTCGCACGAGCAATAAAAAGCCCAGCACAAATCAACCAATGGCTGAACGGATACAGAAACATCGGAGATGGTGTGGCAAGCCACATTGAAAACGCACTTGAGCTTCCGAGAGGCTGGATTGACGGAAAAGAAGGACAACCTCCCAAAACGGAATCAAACGCAACCGTTATCGGCACGGTGGACGCATGGGACAGCCGCACCCCGCTATCGGGCGATGATTGCGAAGTCCCTTTCTACAAAGACATCCACCTGGCAGCGGGCAACGGCTTTTCAGACGACATCGAAGACTACAACGGCTACAAGCTGCGTTTCTCAAAAGCAACACTTCGGCGGCACGGTATCAACCCCGCCGCCGTGATCTGCGTCTGCGCCGACGGCGACAGCATGGAACCTGTATTTCCTGACGGCGCAACATTGGGTATAAATACCGCCGATAAAACCGTAAAAGACGGAAAAATCTACGCCGTCAACCACGGCGGGCTGTTACGCACAAAAATCCTGCAAAAACTGCCTGACAATAAAATCCGTATCAAAAGCTACAATGCCGAGGCCTACCCCGACGAAGAAGCGGATGCGTCCGATATAAACATCATCGGCCGCGTTTTCTGGTGGAGTGTGATGGATTAAGATACTTGGACGACTGATTTTTTACCGCGTATTGCGCGGTATAACTAAAAAGATATAATATATATAAAAGGGCACGCATGGAGCTGACCGTCCACTTTAACGCCGAGCAGGATTTAGACCGTTTTTTTGAAAAAGACGAAGAAGCGGTCGGTTATCTCGATACCGCCATCGAGATGATTCAGTCGGACTCTGCTATTTTTGATGGCTTATACGAAAAACAGATACTTCAGAGAATATGGCGAACCCATAGGCCCGATTGATTTGGAAGTGAAACCCATATTGTCATTATGGGAAAAAGACATCAAAGTTTTACGCGTCCGATTTAGCAGCGAAGAAGCAGCCGGATACAGAATAATTTACGCACCATGCCATGAAAAACAGCCAAACGGCACATATATCCGCCGCATAGATATATTGGCTGTTGTAAATAAGAATACAGACAAATTCAACTATCAGTTAGACCATCCCATTACACAACGGATCATCAAAGACTATGAAGAACTATACTCAAACTAACGGCAAATGGGTTCAAATTGGGGCAACACTTACCATTGCTGTTTCCACATGTATAGCGCCAACTCCAACATCTGCCACTCCCGTTACCCACATAAACTGCCTGCGTATAAACGGGCAGATTAAATGCGTCAAACCGATCAGCCCCAACACTACCCCCGCCGCAGAGCATATTGAGCATGTGCGGAAAAATCCGCGCCGCAAAGCAGCGATGGACAGGGCGGCAGCGAAAATTGCCGATAAAATAGCCCTCAAAGCAGGCGGGGAAACATTTGTCAGCCTAAGGATGAAAAAGGGGTTTACCCAGTCTGAATTGGCAGCCGCCGCAGGATTGCGTCAACCCCATCTGTCCCGCATCGAAAACAGCAAACAATCCCTGCATAATGAGACTGTACAAAAACTGGCAAACGCATTAGGCGTTTCCCCGCTTGAGGTTCGCGCAGCGTTCGAACGGCAGTACGAATACATGGAGCAGGCATGATTCACTTAAATGTACACTATTGCGATGAAATCATCCGCCATGCAGAAAATGACAAATACAGCCTAATAGGAATTTTGCCTGATGTATGTCATATCCCGGCGCAACAATCTATTTTAGGTCGTCTATGCCTGTCTATTTCATTTTACGCTGATGATGAGTATATGCAGACATTGCAAACCAAACCAATCTTTTTAGAGATTGTTCACAACGACGATGTAATTTCCAATTTTGAAATCCCACCGTATGATAGTGTCGATCAAGAAGAAAGTATTTCATTCATGCTGCACCAAACAGTTAGCGGCCTTCCCGTTTCTAACGGTGACCGTATTTATGTAAGAATGAAAACACACAACCATATTCTCTCCGAGAGCCACCCTCTGTTTTTTTCTTGGCTTCCTTACCACTCATAACAATATCGAACCGCCCTAGGGCGGTTTTTCTTTTCATGATACACCGCCATTCAGGCGGTTTTTTTGCGCCCACAAAAATCCTGCCGCTGCGGATTTTTTGTAACTTTAATCCTTTAAAATCAAAGCTAAATAAAAAATATAACAAAATAAGTAGCAAAGCTATTGATATTTTATCTAGCTTTGCTATACTGCATCCATCGAAACAAACAACAGCCACATGGAGTAACGACATGGAAACCATCACCATCTCTAAAGAAAATTTCGACGCTTTGCTAAATCTCGCAAGAACCGCCGTCGCCCTGAACGAAAATTTTATTCCAAAGATCAATTACGGAGCATCCGCCATACCAGCCGAAGGCTTTGCCGCACTAACGAATTTGGAATAGCCCGCGCCGCCGTGGAATCTTTGGAAATTCTCAAAATTAAATAACCTCCTCGGTATTGTCATCCCGCGATACCGGCAACCTAACTAACCCCTCATTAAAGGAAAATCAAAAATGGAAACCCAAGAAAAGAAATTTGTTCCTGCCTCCAAGCAAATACCGACCGTAAATAGCGGCTGGTTAGACCGTGAATTAGGCGAAGCCATGAGTGATGCGGTGCGCGCCTGCCTTGCTCACGGTAAACAGGCGAAATTACCGTCAAGCTCAAAATCCAACCCCAAAACATCCAAAGCGGAACGGTAAAAATCAGCCACGATGTGGCAACCAAACTACCCAAAGAAAAACGCGAAGGCGGCATCGTCTTTGCTACACCTGACGGCAACATCCAAGCCGACGATCCGGCACAAGGAAAATTGGAACTCAAACAAGTTCCCAATACGTCAAGCACGCTGAAAATGGTCAGCTCCAACTAACTCAAGCCCAAAAGGAAATCCAAAATGGAAACCCAAGAAAACATGATTAAAACCGCCTTACAGGCAGCTCAAAAACCTTTTTTTGAGGTTGCACCGAACAATACTCCGCTTGTATTCACCCCAGGCGAAGACGGTGGCTGGAGATACAAAGCACACCCCGAATTGATGCAAAACCCGTACCGCAAGTGCGGCAAATTCCTCATGCACGATACCGCCAGTCTTATTAAGTTTGTACAGAAACACAAACAGGACGGCACACAAATCTACATTGATGCCGATTTCAAATCAGGGCGTATTGATGTTACCGCCGTCATCAACGGTCATACGCAACAAGCTCCAGGCTGGCTCGATTTTTATGCCGTATATACCCCGCAACGCACTACATCGGCATCCAACTGGCTGGCCAACAATGCGCACCGCATGAATCAGATGGAATTTTCCCATTTCCTGACCAACAATGCCCGCAACATCGTATCCAAAAATCCCGGCAACGAAAATGCCGTTTACCCGACCGCAGCCGAAGTATTGGATTTTGCGCTCAATCTCGAGTACACCGAAAAAACCACCTTCAAACAAGGCTATCGTGAACAGGACGGCAGAATCAACTTTACCTTCCAATCCGAAGACTCAGGGCAAACAGAGAAAAACCTCAAAATGTTTGAACGTTTCGGCATCGAGTTCACCCGCATCAGGCGGCGCATCCTACTTTGTTGAAGCCCTGTTGAAATTCCGCATCGACAAAAACAGCGGCGCACTCGTCCTGTGGTACGAATTGCAGCAAATCGATGCTGTAATCGAACAAGCGGCAAAAGACATTTCCGAAGCCGTACAAAAAGCCTTCCTGAAATCGACATCTATTTCGGCGTAATCGCCTAAAAAAGGTCGTCTGAAGCGTGAACCTTCAGACGACCTCCACAAAAACCAACCAGAAAGACCCCAAAATGACCATCACAGAAGAATACTCCATCGACATCCGAGTAACCGCCGAAACCACCCGCACTGCCTACGGCCACCCCGTAGAGCGCTATGGCTGCGACATCATCAACACCGACGGCGAACTCATTGTCGGACTTGTTCCCGAGTACAAAACTCCCATGGCGGCAGTCAAACAAGCACTGACAACCCTAACTCAAAACGATCTGCAAAAAGCCTGCTGACGGAGTATGAAATGAAAGCCCCAATCGAGACGGTCGCTTGCCATACTTGCAGCCTGCACCACACCTCAACCTTCTCAAGAAACCGAAGCCCAACGCCTCATCCGCCAACAACAGGACGCTGCCGACTTCGCAACCCTGCAACTTGAAAAAACCTACGAACGCATGACCACAGAAGAACGTATGCGCGGCATCGTTTACGGAGAGTAAATATGGAAAACATCATCAACATCGCCACCGCCATTATTATTATTGCCGTACTGATGGCTGCACTCATCATGTTGACAGTAGAAATAATGGTACAGAACCGAATTACAAAAAATACTAGAAATCCTCTTCCAAGAAGAAGAATAATGCCGCCCATCATTGCCCTGATACTAATCATCCTTCAAATCATCACCGAGCGCACCACCGGCATTAAATTCAAACGATGGGCGGACGGCACCACGAAAAGACACAAAAATGACCCTGACAGACCGCATACAGCATACCCAAATTAACACCCAACCCAATATAGGCTTCCGGCATCACGACGGCAAATGGCAGGTAATAGAATACCAGCCTCCCCAATATAACAAAAAACACTGGACAAAGAATAATGCAGGCAGACGACGAAGCACCAAAGTTCTGAAAGAATTCACCACCCGAACAGACGCGGAAGACTACGCAGAAAGAATCGAGACAACAACACAAGGCACACTAAAAAAATGGAAAACCTACCTACCCGCCAACGGCTCATGCTCATCTACGGCAAAACCCACATCACCCTCGAACAGGCCACTGCCGACTGGTTTACCGCACATAAACGAAAAAACCGCCCGCCGCCGCGCCAAAACCCAAACCCTCCCATGGCCGGTCATCAATACGGACAACAGTCAAAAAAGCAGCCAATTCGTCAGTCTTACCGCCATCGCCGACTGGCTAGACCAACGCGAACAGCAGGCAAAAACCGAATGGCGGAAAATACATGGATAACAAAAAAAGGCCGTCTGAAATTCAGACGGCCTCAATTTATTCAGAATAACCTCAAGATGATTGATGTAGATAAAAATCATACAGGCAGTTTTCCTCTGCTTCTTGCCGTTCCATCCCGGATTTCCTTTTCAACCAAAGCCTTTTTCCGTTCAAATTCAGCACTATTGCGGGCAGCGGCAGCAATGCCTTCTGCAATCGCTTTTTCCTGACTCCCAACCTTATCGCCGAAATACGCCCAAAGGCAGCCTTATAAAGTGATTTTTTTGAACATAATTTCCTCCTTGCGGAGCATTTTCCAATCAAACAGTTTTAGTTTACTTGGTTTTCTGTGCCAAACAACCGTAACCTGACTGCCTGACTGTATGCAATTTCAGATTCACAATTTTTGCAATCACACATCCACAAAACATGCTCATTCGATATGATTTGATAATGGCGTCTTTTTTGAACCATATTTACACCATAATCTTCAATAAAATTACAATTCATTGATTCTATTGAAACATAAAACCCATCTTCAAAGCCCCTGCATGGGCTGCAAGGATAAGCTGCATATCGGAGGAGGTCGTCTGAAAAAAGGAAATGCGTATTGTAGCGGTATATCGGTTAAAATACACGCTTTCCACGAAGAACTGACCGCCGCCATTGCCGAACTGCCTTGATTTCCCGATTTTGATTTTTTTCAGACGACCCCTTTTCAGACGACCTCATCATGAACCCGAAAATTCCCGCCACAGCAGCCATGTTGGTCAAAAAAACTCGGAACGCTATCTGCACGAAGTTTTGACCGCGCTTCAAGACTTCGACGAAGTATTGCTGCTCGACAACGGCTCGACCGACCGTACCTTTGAAATCGCCGAACGCTTCACCAACGTCAGTTATTACAAATACGACTTCATCGGCTTCGGTCCGATGAAAAACCTCGCCGCCCGCCTCGCGCAAAACAATTGGATCTTCAGCGACAGACAGCGACGAAGTGGCAGATAGCGAACTGATTGCCGCCATCCGCAAAAGCCGTGGCGGAAAAACAAAGAACAAAAACATCTTCTCGCTCTCGCGCCTGAACCACTACAACGGCCGCCTGATCAAAGCCTGCGGCTGGTATCCCGACATTATCCCGCGCCTTTACCACCGCCGTTTTACCCGTTTTTCCGACCGTCAGGTACATGAATCGCTGATCTTGCCGCCCGATGCAAACGTCCGTCCGCTCGAGGTCGTCTGAAACACTATTCCTTCGAAAACGCCGAAGGGGCTGATTCAAAAATGCAGCAATACAGCTCGCTCTACGCCGAAGAAAAACCGCTACAAAAAGACAGCTCGCCCTTCAAAGCCCTGTTGCACGGCAGCGTATCGTTTGTCAAAAACTACCTGCTCAAACGCGGTTTCGCCTACGGCGCGGACGGCTTGACCATTTCCATCGCCAATGCCCAAGGTTCGTACTACAAATATGTCAAACTTTACGAGCGCAACCGCAATATCAGCGTCGCCTTGATTATTACCACCTACAACCGTCCCGACGCGCTGGAGCTGGTTTTGAAATCCGCACTCGCGCAAACCCGCCTGCCCGACGAAATCATCGTCGCGGACGACGGTTCGCGCCAAGACACCGCCGAAGTCGTCGAGTTCATCCGCAGCCATACCGACATCCCCGTCAAACATTCTTGGCGGCCGGACGACGGCTTCCGCGCCGCCGAATCACGCAACCGCGCGCTGGCGCAGGCAAAAAGCGACTACATCATCCTATCGACGGCGACATGATACTCGACCCGTCCTTCATCGCCGACCACCTCAAGCTCGCACGCAAAGGCAGGCTGATACAGGGTTCGCGCGTCATCCTGACCCAAGTACGCACCCAAGAAATTTTAGATTCCGGCGAATTGCCCGATTTGTCCGCGTTCAGCCAAGGCATAGAAAAACGCCTCTCCGCCCTGCGCTGCCGCAGCCTGTCCACCCCTGATCGGCAGACAAAGCAGCCGCAAACACAAGGGCATCAAAACCTGCAATATGGGCTTTTTCCGCAGCGATGCGCTGGCCGTCAACGGCTTCGACAACCGCTTTGTCGGCTGGGGACGCGAAGACAGCGAGTTCGTCGCCCGCCTCTTCCATAACGGCATGAAACGCCACAACCTCACATTCGCCGGCATCGCCTACCACCTCTGGCACCACGAAGCCGAACGCGACGCCCTGCCGCAAAACGACGCGCTGCTCAAAGCCACGCTGTCCGAACAAAAATCCGCTGCGAACATGGCATGGACGAGTTTATAAAAATAAACCGTTTTGCGCGTATTTCCCCCTCAAACGTCGTCTGAAACCTTTCAGACGACGTTTTTATCGTCAACAACTGTCAACACATCAAATCTTTACTGAAACCAAACACTTGCAGTGTTATACTATTAATACAACGACAAACTACTCACACACTACGGTTACACATCATGTCCCCCGCCCGATTACCATCACCTCGCCCAACATGCACAAAGGCATGTCCGCGCTCAACCGCAAAGTCCAAGTGGACAGCATGGCGGAAGAGCTGCGCGGCATAGACTCGGATGTCCTGTTTTTACAGGAAGTGCAAGGTCAACACCTGACCCGCAGCAGCAGGCTGCCCGATTTTCCCGAAAAACCGCATTACGACATCCTCGGCGATCGCCTCTCCTACAACCGCAGCTACGGCAAAAACGCCGTATACCCGCAGCGCCACCACGGCAACGCCATCCTCAGCCGCCTGCCGCTGGAAACCCGCCACAACCTCAACATCAGCGTCAACAAACTCGAACAGCGCGGCGTACTCCATTGCGAAGTCCTGCCAGAAGGCTGGGAAACGCTCGTCTGCCTCTGCGCCCACCTCAACCTGCGCGAACCCGACCGCGCCAAACAATACCGCGCCATCTTCGAATACGTCGTACATCACATCGACCCGCAAAGCCCGCTGATTCTCGCCGGCGACTTCAACGACTGGCGGCAAAAATCCGCTCTCATCCTTAGGCAACCTCACGAACCTGAACGAAGTATTCGTGGACAGCAACGGCAAACGCTCCCAAAACCTTCCCCGCCCGCCTGCCCGTCCTCAGCCTCGACCGCGTCTATACCCGCAACTTGGAAGTCCTAGACTCCCAAATCCACAACGGCAAAACTGGCAACGCCTCCGACCACTTGCCCTTAAGCGTCAAAGTCAGACCCAAACTGCCTTGACCGTTTCCGTTCCAACAACAAAGAATTAAAAATATGCACCCTAATGGGCGCAATATATAAGGTCGTCTGAAAACCTGAAATCAGGGGTTTCAGACGACCTGAGACTTTGAAATTCTCAAAATCCCCTAAATCCCCACCAAGACATTTTAGGGGATTTCTCATACACCTTCTTCTATGCAAAACCTCACAAGCCATGATTACCAAACACATTAACCGATCCCCACTGCTGGAGCTGGAGCAGATCATTCAGAAGTGTAATGTATATTTGGTCATAAAAAACTGCACCTTGTGGGTTGGAGGGATGCTCAACTTCTGTGCAGTTCAATTTTTAGACGACCTTTTTGTTTATATTCCCCATCCTTTTCGCAACAAATCCCTTGTTGTTAAAATCTCCGGCTCTTTTCATTTTGCCTTTACAATGTCAAAATTAATAAATAAATCTGCCTTTACGAATTGCATCCAGCGTCTGACTGTCGCTGATAAAAGGATATGGAGCAAAGGCGAACATCTCATTTTCTGCTAGCGGACCCCATAATTCGACACAGCGTTGAAAGAGCGGATTACCATCATTGTCTTGCGTATCCAACTCTTCCTATACCTGGAAACCGAAGAAACCATCAATCACTTCTCCGTCTCTTCCGTCCCTGAATCAATCGCTGAAATCAGGATCACGTTTAGATATCCATCCCCACAACCCAATAATCTTATAGTCATTACCAAGTTCGCTATTCCACACAAACAGATCCCCAAATCCTGAACGGGCAATCACATAATGGGATTGCTTTTCTAACTCATCTTCCGGCAACCATTCTGCTAGAATGTCCTCATAGTCTTCGGATTGGTCAGCCAAAAATATTCCGTCCTTAAATCCGCAAAAACCAAAATTCCTGCCAATATTCCAGTAAACGGTCAGGCAATTTACCGCGATATTTAGCCAAGGTTTCAGTTGAAACCGGCGTGGAAAGCAAATGGCATTCCAAATTTTTCAAAAATATTCTGATCCTTCAGTTTGCTTTGAATAGATTCATATGTTTACTCCTTCTATGTCGGACAACGGTTAAATTCTGCATTCATATTGGCATTTTCCCATGCCTTTTTCTTCATTTCACTGACGTAATCATCAAGTAGCCGTAGGTTGCGTCAAGACCCAACACAGCAGAAAGGTCGTCTGAAAAACAATTTTTCAGACGACCTTTGGCCAGACTTTATTTTTAAGAAGCCAATACACGCGGGAACAGGATTTCATTTTCCAAATGGATATGGTTGGTCAAATCGTCCACCATTTCGCGTGCCAATGTATACAGGCGCGTCCAGCTTCCGCAAGCGTTTTTCGGGAACGGTCAGATTATTGGTCAATTCAAGCAGCTTGGCTACGGCTGGTCGTGTTCCTCATGCTCGTGCATCATTACATTAATCGGCATTGCCGCTCCGCGGCCGACGCCTTGTTTAATCATCGGAAACAGCATGCGCTCTTCCTTCATCATGTGCATCAGCAGTTCGTTTTGCATATGAGCAAGCAACTCCGGCACTTCAGCCGGGAAAACTGTCGGCATGAACTCCGCGACTTTTTGAGCCAACGGAACCAGCTCTTCAAATTGCCCGCGGTGTACATCATGGTAGCGTCGCAGGATATGATCGATGGTTGCACCAAACGGCGCGGTTTCCCATACGGTAAAATCAGTCATGGCAGTATCCTTGGATTTGTGTCAGGCCGGCGTATTCAGACGACCTTTTTAAAGATGGATTTTTTATGAATGTATATAACGGAGTGAAGGATACACCTGCAAAACTGATTTGTATAGATGGAGCCGAAATGTATAACAAATTGAGAATAAAAGTAATTTCTTTTCTGAAGAGAGACTGAAGCAGCTTGCTGCCTGAATTGAAAGGCAGAAAAAAGCCCGTCTTGGTCAAGACGGGCTATTTGGAATCTGGCAGAGAGGAAGGGATTCGAACCCTCGATACGCTATTCACGTATACACGCTTTCCAGGCGTGCGACTTAAACCACTCATCCACCTCTCTGTGGAATCAAACATATTTTGTCGTCTAATATTGTAGCTTAATCAGACAAATAAATCTATTCAATAAAAATCCGGATAAGCGGATAATTGATTTAGTGCTTGGGAGAAGACTCGAACTTCCACACCCGTGAGGATACTAGCACCTGAAGCTAGCGCGTCTACCAATTCCGCCACCTGGGCAATTAGGGATGGATAAGCAAAGCGGCGACCAAAAGGTTTGGTGCCCTAGGAGAAGACTCGAACTTCCACGCCCGTGAGGACACTGGCACCTGAAGCTAGCGCGTCTACCAATTCCGCCACCTGGGCTTTGCTTTATTTCCTGTTTTTGCGTTACAGTGATTGACTATTTCGCAAAGAAGCGGTCATTATATATTTTAGAAAAAGAATGTCAACCAATAAAATGAACAAAAATATTAAATCTTTAAATTTACGAGAAAAAGACCCGTTTTTGAAACAGGGAGAAACAACGTTACGAACATCCGCTGCCAAGCAGGGAGTGGATCATTGAATTATTGGAGCAAAAAGGCGTGCCGTCGAAAATCGAAGTCTTGGCACGCGAGTTGTCGATTACGGAAGAAGAGTACGAATTTTCGAACGTCGTCTGAAAGCGATGGCGCGGGACGGTCAGGTTTTAATCAACCGCCGCGGTGCGGGTTTGCGCGGCGGACAAAGTGGATTTGGTCAAATGCCGTGTCGAGGGCGCACAAAGACGGCTTCGGCTTCGCCGTACCGCTCACGCCCACCAAAGACGGTGATTTTTGTCTTATATGAACGCCAAATGCGCGGCATCATGCACGGCGACATCGTGACCGTCCGCCCTGCCGGCATCGACCGCAAAGGCCGCCGAGAAGGGAACGGTTTTAGATATTGTCGAACGCGCGCAAAAGCAAAGTGGTCGGTCGTTTCTATATGGATCGCGGCGTGGCGATTTTGGAAGCAGAAGACAAACGCCTGAACCAAAGCATTGTTTTGGAACCCGACAGCGTCGCACATTTCAAACCCGAATCCGGTCAGGTCATCGTCGGCGAAATCGAGACTTATCCTGAGCAAAAACCCGCCCTGCCGTGGCGAAAATCATCGAAGTATTGGGCGATTATGCCGACAGCGGCATGGAAATCGAAATCGCCGTGCGCAAACACCATTTGCCGCACCAATTCAGCGAAGCGGTACCAAAAGCCGCGATCCCCGACCATGTTCGCAAAAGTGATTTGAAAGGGCCGCGTCGATTTGCGCGATTTGCCTTTGGTAACCATGAGACGGTGAAACGGCGCGCGATTTTCGACGATGCCGTGTTTGCCGAAAAATCGGACGCAATTACCGTTTGGTCGTGGCGATTGCCGATGTCAGCCATTATGTCCGCCCCGATGACGCTATCGACACGGACGCGCAGGAACGCAGCACCAGCGTTTACTTTCCCGCGCCGCGTGATTCCCATGCTGCCGGAAAACCTGTCCAACGGCATCTGCTCGCTCAATCCCGATGTCGAGCGTTTGTGCATGGTGTGCGACATGGTCATCACTTACGCGGGCAATATTAAAGAATATCGCTTCTACCCTGCGGTTATGCGTTCCCATGCCCGCCTGACTTACAACCAAGTCTGGGATTGGATTTCAGACGACCTAGACCACCCGCACAAAGCCCAAATCGACACTCTCTACAAACTCTTCAAAATCCTTCAGAAAAACGCTTCGAACGCGGCGCGGTGGAGTTTGAAAGCGTCGAAACCCAAATGCTTTTCGACGACAACGGCAAAATCGAAAAATCGTCGCCGTTGTCCGCAATGACGCCCACAAACTGATTGAAGAGTGTATGTTGGCGGCGAACGTCTGCGCGGCAGAGTTCCTGATAAAAAAACAAGCACACCGCCCTCTTCCGCAACCACTTAGGCCCGACACCCGAAAAACTCGCCACTCTGCGCGAGCAGCTCGGCTTATGAGGTTTGCAACTGGACGGCGGCGACAATCCGACGCCGAAAGACTATGCCGCGCTTGCCGAACAATTCAAAGGCAGACCCGATGCCGGATTGCTGCAAGTCATGATGTTGCGCTCCATGCAGCAGGGCAGTTTACGAACCGCATTGCGACGGACACTTCGGCCTTGCCTACGAAGCGCACGCCCACTTCACCTCCCCATCCGCCGCTATCCCGACCTGACCGTACACCGCGCCATCAAAGCCGTGTTGAACCAGCAAACCTACACGCCAAGCAAAAGCTGGCAGGCTTTGGGCGTACACACCCTCATTCTGCGAACGCCGCGCCGACGATGCCAGCCGCGACGTGGAAAACTGGCTGAAAAACCTATTACATGCGCGATAAAGTCGGCGAAATATTCGAAGGCAAAAATCTCCGGCATGACCAACTTCGGCCTCTTCGTTACGCTGGACGGCATCCACATCGACGGCTTGGTACACATCAGCGATTTGGGCGAAGACTATTTCAACTTCCGTCCCGAAATCATGGCGATAGAAGGCGAACGCAGCGGCATCCGTTTCAACATGGGCGACAAAGTCAGCGTCCGAGTGGCGCGCGCCGATTTGGACACCAGCAAAATCGACCTGACCTTGATCAGCGGCGGGAAGCAGCGACAAAAACGCCGCACCAAAACCACCGCCCAAACCGGCTCGAAAACCAAGCGCAAACTGACGGCGAAAGAAATCGACGACGCAATGAAAACGCCTGTAAAACAGGAAAAACCCGCCGCCAAACGCCGCAGCAAAGCCCAACCGGCCAGCGCAGCAACGTCGTCTGAAAACGGCAAAAGAAAAACCGCCAAAGCCAAAACAGCAACGGAAAAAGCCAAACGCAAAGACAAGAAGCCAAGCAAAAGCGTGAAAATCAAGGTGAAAACCTCGGATACCGCGCCAACCAAGCGCAAAAGGCAGAAGCAAGGCTAAATAGTCTGTCTTTTGGCCAACTTCAAAAGCTGTTTAACGGACAGGTGCGATAAAAACGGCGGTTGTTCATCATCTACATTTCTACATAACCACCGTTCCATTCTCGCCTTAATCCGAGACTAAAAGGTCGTCTGAAAACCTGTTTCCAAGTTTTCAGACGACCTTGCCTCATTTGTTCATCAGGTAAATTGTTATTTCACCCATGGTCGCCATCAACGTATGCAACCGGCGGTTGTCGGCGCGGGCGACAGTGAACTGCAAACCGCCGATCACGACTTTTTCGCCACGCACGGGCAGGTGTCCCAATTCCTGAATGACCAGCCCGCCGATGCTGTCGGCTTCTTCGCTGCTGTAATCCGTACCGAAAAAGGCGTTGATGTCTTCGATTTCGGTTACGGCATTGATACGCCAGCGTTCGGTGGAAACGGCGTGGATATTGTCCGCGCTTTCGTCTTCGTCAAACTCGTCTTCGATGTCGCCGACGATTTGTTCGATAATGTCTTCAAAAGTTACCAAACCCGATGTGCCGCCGTATTCGTCGATGACGATTGCCGTATGGTTGCGCTGCTCGCGGAATTCTTTCAAAAGCGCGTTCAGTGATTTGCCTTCGGGTACAAAAGACGGCGGGACGAAGGATGGATTTGAGGTTGAACTGCTCGGGGATTGAACATGTATTTGAGCAGGTCTTTGGCATGCAGGATGCCGAGGACTTCGTCTTTGTCTTCGCCGATGACGGGGAAACGGGAATGGGCGGTTTCGATGACGTAGGCGGTGATGCGCTCGATGCTGTCGTTTTCTTTCAAAACGTTCATGTGGCTGCGGGTAATCATGGCATCGCGCACTTCCAAATCAGCAGAGTCGAGGACTTTTTCCAGCCGCAAAAAGTGTATCCGCGTCAAACACTTCCTGCTCGTGCGCCTGCCGCAGCAGGCTGAGTACGTCTTCGGCGGAATCGGGTTCGCCGGCAAGTCGGGGAAATCAAACGTTCGAAAAATGTCGGTTTCGACCGGGTATCGTCCATTTCAGTATTCATCCTCTTGGTAGGGGTTGGGATAACCTGCCGCCTGCATCAGGCGGATTTCGAGCGCCTCCATTTCTTCGGCATCTGCCTCTTCGATGTGGTCGTAGCCCATCAGGTGCAGCGTCCGCTGCATGGTCAGGTGGGCAAAGTGCTGCTCGGCGGTTTTGCCCTGCTCGACGGCTTCTTTTCAATACGACTTTGCGGGCAGATGATCAAATCGCCGCAAAAGCTCGTCTGAAAACAGCGATCGGGCGGGATTTCGCCTCTCGTTCAGGCAAAACTCAACACATTGGTGGCGTAGTCTTTGCCGCGGTAATTGCGGTTGTAGGCGCGGGCTTCTTCTTCACCCAGAAGAATCAGGCTGATGTCGGCGCGGCGGTATTCGTTTTTCAACGCCGCCCATGCCCAGCGGTAGAAATCGCGTTCGCTCGGAAGATTGGCGGCGGTTGAGGCGTTTTCAAAATTCAGGCAGAAAACGTTGCCGCTGCAACGATAAGAAGGATATTTTTGGCGCGTTTCATGCTGTAAGGCTGTTGGGGTTAAAATGTTTTTAGAGAATAAGTTTTATTTTACGGCAGTATGAACTAACATCATGCTGACGGATCTTGTATCCGTTTCTTGCGGTCTGTCGAAATCGGCATTTCAATGCCGGTACACGATATAGTTTATTTCGTTGCAACAGATATAGTGCAACGGCTTCTCGGACAGCTTCGCAGCGGAATACCTTTATCAACCACGGTAATTGCAAATGAACAAATTTCTTTTTCCCCCTACTGATTGCCCTGACAGCCTGCTCCCCGCAAAACCAAAAATCGAAACGTCGGCTGCCAAACCGACGGAAACTCAGAGTCGACAGCGGCGATACGGTCAAAATGACAGGGAACAGTCCATTATTCGCTCGAACAGGCGGAATTTACCGCCGACGGGAAAACCCTATTTCATCAACGGCGGCGACAGCCTGATGGACCAAGTAGAAAAACCGCCTGAGTTCCGGCTCGTATAACGTTACCTGAACAATGTCTGCATTCAGGGAAAAGTGCTGACCAAAGAACAAAACCAAGGCAGCGGATTCGGCCCCTTGGGCAAGTACGAGTCAGGCGGTTAGCGTAGAAAGTTTGTGTTAGACTGTCGAACTTCCCGCCTCGCATGAATTAGAAAATCAGAAACTGCAAATGAACCCGAAAAACTCGTTATCGCCAGCCGCGAAAGCCTGCTTGCCATGTGGCAGGCAAAAACATATCAAGGTCGTCTGAAAACCCTGTATCCCGACTGCGAAGTCGAAATCTTGGGCATGACCATCGCGGCGACCAGATTTTGGACAAAAACCCTGTTTCGAAAAATCGGCGGCAAAGGCCTGTTTATCAAAGAGTTGGAACAAGCCTTTGCAAGACGGACGCGCCGATTTGGCGGTGCATTCGATTAAAGACGTGCCGATGGTTGCCCGAAGGCTTCGCCCTTGCCGCCATCGGCGAGCGCGCCAATCCGTTTGATGCGTTCGTATCCAACCAATACGCGCGTTTGGAAGAAATGCCCAAAGGCGCCGTCGTCGGCACATCCAGCCTGCGACGCGAAGCCCAGTTGCGCGCCCGCTACCCGCACTGAGTGATTAAACCCTGCGCGGCAACGTGCAAACCCGCCTGTCCAAACTCGACAGCGGTGAATACGATGCCATCATCCTCGCCGCCGCCGGTTGCAGCGTTTGGAACTGGACGAACGCATCCGCCTGATTCTCTCCGAAGCCGACAGCCTGCCCGCTGCGGACAAGGCGCGTTGGGCATCGAAATCGCCGCACACCGCACTGACCTTCTTGACGTATTAAAACCCTTAAACCACGATGTCACACACGCCTGCGTGACCGCCGAACGCGCCCTCGCCCGGCGCTTTGGGCGGAAGCGCTAGCTACCGCTTGCCGCGTATTGCACCGAAAGAAGACGGCCTGCTCACCCTGCGCGGGACTGGTCGGACACCCCGACGGCTCGGTAATCTTGCAGGCAGACGCGCAAGCCCCTCCGCCTACGCCGATGCGCTCGGACGCTGCCGGGTCGCAAAAAGCTGGCGGATGACGGCGCGAGAATTGATTGAAGCCGTGATTGAAAGAACAAGCCGAATAAATCGGTTCGCAGGTCGTCTGAAAATTGAACTGCACCCCAAAGTTGGACATCCTCCAACTCACAAGGTGCAGTTTTTATGAGCAAATATACATTACACTTCAAATACCAAGCCGTACTCCACTACCTGCATATACGCAGCCAACAGCGTACCGCAGAACACTCACGGCATTTCCGAACCCACTGAGACTGATGGATGCGCGCCTATCAAGAAGGCGGTATCGGCGCACTCGAACATCCCTAATCCAAAAACCATGCCCCAACACCGCAAAAACCCTTCATCTCAGATAAACCGACCAGACGCAGGCAGAGACTTATTGAAGAGTTGTGCTATATGCGCGCAGAGGTTTGCCTATCTAAAGGAGTTAAAAGCCCTCAGCCAAAAAGCGGACCGAAAAGGACAAAAGCCAAACCGTCCAAACACTGAGGGCACACACCCGCTCAAATACCTGCTGCACATCGCAAACCTGCCCAAAAGCAGCTTTACTACCACCACCAAGACCGACCGACCCCGACGCAGCCGACAAAGCCCTCCTCGTCGAAACCCTACCGGCAGGGCATAAAGGACGCTACGGACAAAGGCGCATTGCCGCAGCATTGAGTTGGAACCACAAAAAGTGGCGCGGTTGATGAAGCAGTTGGAACTGAAAGCCCTCGCTACGGGCGAAAAAGCCTAGCCGCCATCCCGCCATGGGCGAAATATCGGAAAAACCTCCTCAAACGCGGTTCAAAGCCCGAAAGCCCAACGAAAAATGGCTGGACCGACGTTACCGAACTCAAAGGGAAGGACGGCAAACTGTACCTCTCGCCAATCTTGGACTTGTTCAACCGCGAGATCGTCGCCTACGCCATGAGCCGCAGAGCCGACAGCGAAATGGTGAAGGAAATGCTCGAAAAAGCCGCACCCGTCTGACTGATAAAGGAACGATGCTTCATTCGGACCAAGGTGTGCTGTACCATACGGCGGGGTATAGGGAATTGCTTGCGGAGCATTCCATGGTTCAAAGCATGTCGCGAAAGGCGAACTGTTGGGACAATGCGCCGATGGAAAGCTTCTTTGCGGTGTTGAAGACTGAGTGTTTTCTATAACGCCAGGTGAATTGACGGTAGATGAATTGATGAAGCAGATAGATGACTATATGGATTACTACAACCGGGGGCGTTGCAGTTTGAAATTGAAAAAAAGCTGAGTCCTGTCGCATACAGAACCCAGCTTGCACAGAGCGCCTGAATAGAGCTTTTTATGAGTATCAAGATTTGGGGGCCAGTTCAAAACTGTATTTTTGGTTTTCAGACGACCTTTCTTTTGATTTTTGATTTCCTTCCATTTACATCTATATTTGAAAAACTATCGATGTGATTAAATAATTATATAAATCTAATCAATTTCTTGGCCGTTTATAACTATTGGTTTTTATCAAAATAATTATCAGGTCTTTCAACTTTGGGAGTTTGTTTCCCTACTATGCCCTCCATCTTTTGACAAATCGCAAACTAAAAAGAAACCAATATGGCACGCTTAACCGTACACACCGTCGAAACCGCTCCCGAAGCAGCAAAACCCGCGTCGAAGCCGCGCTGAAAAACAACGGCTTCATCCCCAACCTCATTGGCGTATTAGCTGGCGCCTGAAGCGTTGGCGTTCTATCAAGAAGTCGGCAAACTGAACGCCGCCAACAGTCTGACTCCCGGTGAAGTCGAAGTCATCCAAATCATCGCCGCCCGCACCAACGAATGCGGTTTCTGCGTGGCAGGCCACACCAAACTGGCAACCCTGGAAAAACTCCTGTCCGAACAATCCATCAAAGCCTCGCGCGCGTTGGCGGCAGGCGGGTTGACGATGCCAAACTGGGCGCGCTCGCCGCGTTTACCCAAACCGTGATGGCGAAAAAAAGGCGCGGTATCCGATGCCGAACTCAAAGCCTTCTTCGACGCCGGTTACAACCAGCAGCAGGCTGTCGAAGTCGTGATGGGCGTTGCCTTAGCGACTTTTGTGCAACTACGTCAACAACGTCGCGCAAACAGAAATCAACCCTGAATTGCAGGCGTTCGCCTGATTCCGATCAAGGTCGTCTGAAAAGCGGCGGCAAAAACCATTTGCCCGTTTTCAGACGACCTTTTTCAAAAACGCCGTCCCTGTAACGGACCGCTTCCTCTCCAACGGAACGCCCCTCGCGCCGTCCGCACACATTTTCAAGGATAAGACCATGAACCGTGAAACCTTATTGTCTCAAGTTGCCGAACTCGTCAAAAGCCAAACTCAAACCCTTAGTGGACGAAAATCGACCGCAATGGCTTGTATCCCGAAGATTTTATGCGCGAACTCGGCGCCATCGGCGGATTCGGCGCAGTCGGTACGGAAGCGGAAGGCGGCAACGGCTTGGGTTTGGCGACGCAAATCGCCGTCCTGAGCGAAGTCGGCAAAGAATGCGGCGCGACCTCGTTCAGCGCATGGTGTCAGGCGGCTTGCGCGTGGTATCTGCACCAGACGCCCAACCAAGCCGTCAAAGACAAATACCTCGCCGACATCCTGCAAGGCAAAGTCTTGGCGGGTACGGGCATGTCCAATACCGTCAAACACCTCGCTGGCATTGAAAAACACAACCTTCAAGCCGAGCGCGTGGACGGCGGCTACAAAGTCAACGGCGCGCTGCCGTGGGTATCCAACATCGGCGAAGACCACATCTGGGCGAATACCGCCCAAATCGGCGACAGCTACGTCATGTTCATCACCGGCGGACAATGGGAAGGCGTAACCCTGCAAGCCTGCCCCGAATTCTGCGCCCTCGAAGGCACGCGCACGTTCAGCCTGAACTTCAAAGACGTATTCATCCCTGACGAAGACGTGATTGCCGCGCCCGAACAGTTCTCCGACTACATCGCCTCCATCAAGTCCGGCTTTATCCTGCTGCAAATCGGCATCGGCGCAGGCGTGATCGACGGCAGCCTCGGCATCATCCGCATCGCCAACGTCGTCAACGCCGATGTCAACAGCTATCTCGACGACAGCTACGACAGCCTCAAAGCCGCCTTGGACGAAGCATGGCAAACCACCGAACGGCTGGCAGACTTGGCTTGGAACAACACGCCCGACAACCTCGCCACGCTGAAACTGCGCGCCGCCGCCGCCGAGCTGACGCTTGCCGCCGCCCAATCCGCCGCCTTACACGCCGGCGCCAAAGGCTACCTCATGCGCAGCCCCGCCCAACGCCGCGTCCGCGAAGCCATGTTCGTCGCCATCGTTACCCCCGCGTTGAAACACTTGCGCAAAGAAATCGCGGCGCTGGAAGCGGCATAAGGGCTGAAACAGACCAACAGGGGTCGTCTGAAAACCTTTTGCCGACCGTTTTCAGACGACCTCAACCATCAGAAGGAACACACCATGGCACAATACATGTGCGGCCCCTGCGGCTGGATTTACGACGAAGACCTCGGCGACCCCGAACACGGCATCGCCCCCGCGCAAATTCGATGACATCCCCGACGATTGGAAATGCCGGAATGCGGTGTCGGTAAAGAAGACTTTACCTGCTGGACTTCGTGATATAGCTTTGGACACTACTAAAAGGTCGTCTGAAAACGTTGGATCAAACGGTTTCAGACGACCTTTTTGATTTTTGTGATAACGCGGCTGCGATTAATCGTTTTCATCCCGCCAGCGTTTGAACACCAACGAAGTATTCACGCCACCGAAAGCGAAATTGTTGCTGACCACATAATCCGTTTCGATTTCGCGGCCGCCGCTCAAAATATAGTCCACCTTGCCGCAACGCGGATCGATGTTTTCCAAATTGACGGTCGGCGCAAACCAGCCGTTGTTCATCATTTCGATGGTAAACCAGGCTTCCAATGCGCCGCACGCGCCGAGTGTATGGCCGAGATAGCTTTTTTGCGAACTCATGGGAATGAATCCAAACACTGCCTCAGTCGCCAATGTTTCAGCAATATCGCCTTTTTCGGTCGCCGTACCGTGACCGCTGACATAGCCGACTTTATCAGGCGTAATACCGGCGTCTTTCAGCGCAAGCTCCATACATTTTTGCATGGTCTCTTTTTGCGGTTGGGTAACGTGGCTGCCGTCACTGTTGGCACCATAGCCGACAAGCTCAGCATAGATTTTCGCACCGCGCGCACGGGCGTGTTCCAATTCTTCCAATACGAATATGCCTGCGCCTTCGCCGATGACCAGGCCGTCTCGAGCGTTGTCGTAAGGGCGCGGCGTCAGCTCAGGTTCGCCGTTGCAGCGGCTGGCGGCATAGAGTGAATCGAAAACATACACTTCAGACGGACAAAACTCTTCGCCGCCGCCAGCCAACATCATATCAATCAGGCCGTATTTAATCGCTTCGTAGGCATAACCAATGCCTTGGCTGCCGGAAGAACATGCGCTCGAAGTCGGGATAATGCGGCCTTTCAAGCCGAAGAAAATGCCGATATTGGCGGCAGTCGTATGCGGCATCATGCGCACATAAGTATTGGCGTTGAAATTGCGCGATGTGCCGGTAATCAAAAGTTCGCCCATATCGCCAATATCTTTGGTACTGCCGACAGACGAACCGCACGCTACGCCCATACGGCCGTCTGTAATGCTTTCATCGCCCAGCAAACCCGCATCCGTCAAAGCTTGTTCCGCCGCATCGACACACAAATGCGACACGCGCCCCATGCTTCTGAGCTGCTTGCGCGTCCAGTGTTCGGGAGGAGAATAGCCTTCGATCGGCGCACCCAGTTGCGCTTCCAATTCAGGAAAGCGTTCTCTCCAGTCCATGTATTTGACGGCATTTTTTTCGGCTTTAAAGGCCGTCTGAATACTTTGCCAATCACGGCCGAAGGCGGTAATACCGCCGATACCTGTTACAACGACTCTTCTGGTATTCAACACAAACCTCCGTTCACAGCAATCACTTGGCGCGTAATGTACGCCGCTTTTTCATCCATCAAAAAGCGCACCGCATGCGCCACTTCCTCGGGCAATCCCATACGCGCGGCAGGGACGGCCTTTAAGATTTCTTCGACAGGCACGTTCTCATCGATAATATCAGTATCGATAAGGCCCGGCGCCACGCAGTTGACGGTAATTTTGCGTTTTGCCAACTCAACCGCCAAGGCTTTTGCCGCACCGATAAGGCCCGCTTTGGACGCGCTGTAATTGACCTGACCGCGGTTGCCCGTCAAACCGGACACCGACGCCATACACACAATCCGTCCTGCTTTGCGGCGGCGGATCATCGGCATGGTCAAAGGATGCAACACATTATAAAAACCGTCCAAATTGGTACGAAGCACCAAATCCCAATCATCATCTGTAAAAGCAGGAAACGCATTGTCGCGCGTCAAGCCGGCATTCAACACCACGCCGTAATATGTACCGTTTGCCTCAATGTCGGCAGTCAAAATTTCACGGCAGGCTTCGCGGTTGGACACGTCAAACTGCAACACGCGCGCATTTCTACCCAATGTACGGATTTCTTCTGCGACAGCTTCCGCTTCATCGCGGCGGCTGCGGCAGTGGACGACAATATCAAAGCCGTCCTGTGCCAAACCAAGCGCGACGGCTTTGCCGATACCGCGATTAGATCCTGTAATTAAAATAGTTTCACTCATACGTTTTCTCACTATATCGACAGGCCGTCTGAATCTTTGTCTTTTCAGACGGCCTTGTAAACGGTTTAAATGATTTGACCGTCTTTCGGACTGTACACATTTAAAGAAGCTTTTGCCAGCAAACCGTCCGGCGGCAACAGATGCTTCACATTTTCCGGCGCATCCATCCAGCGCAACTCGCAATCAAATACGCCCATGCCGCCCAAATCCTGAATGGACACATGCGCCCTGACTTCCAGCTCAGTACCGACAGGCACGGAATCGGCAAACAAATCCAGCTTGCGCGTTCCCAATAAAAAACCCAAGCGTACAGGCTCTCCGGCCTTTAAAGCCTCAATTCCTGCAAACGCGCCTATGCCCTGCGCCATCAATTCCATATAAGCCATAGACGGCAACACGCCGTCCTGCAGCAAAATATGCTTGTCGCCAACCGGAGCACGGCAAACCGTGTAGTCATCGCCAAATTCTTTCACACAATCGATTAGCACCATATGTCCGCTGTGCGGAAGCAGCAAAGCCACATCATAAATCGGGGCACTCGGTATTGAAGGCATAAAATGTCATCCGGGAATAAATTACGTTACAATATGCATTATAACAGAGCCTAGCTTTTACTAACCCATTTCATTACAATGTATGAAAATGTAAAACATTGAAAGACATCATGCCTCAAAACGTTTGCCGTTTCAGCTTCAATATCGCCGCATGGCAGGCCTCCTCCAGCAAAATCAGTACGCCGGAGCAATGGCAGGACTGGGCGCAGGGAAAACTCGATACCGCCTCACTGCCTGAGTGCAAACCCGCGCTCTCCTTTCTTTTACCGCCAATGCAACGCCGCCGCCTGGGAAAAGCGGCACGCTTGGTTTGCGATGCCGCATGGAATCTGGCCGACCAATATCCTGAAAGCGTCCCGGTGTACGTTTCGCACGACGGCGAAAGCAACCGCAGCTTTGAATTGTGGCAAGAGCTTTTGAACACGCATACCGTGTCGCCGACCTCATTCGGCCTGTCCGTTCACAACGCGACGATTGGGCAATGGTCGATGTTGCGCAAAGACATGAGTGAGCATACCGCGTTGGCCGTTGCTGCCGATTCCTTTGAAACCGCGCTGACCGAGGCATTTGCGCTTTTACAAGACGGCGCGCCATCCGTTTTAGTGATTGTTGCCGATGATCCTTTGTCCGAAGACTATCCCGTCCTAGCTACACGTGCGCCGTTTGCCTATGCATTGGCACTGGTGATTACAAAGGGCAAAGACTATACCTTAAGCTTGGAAACCACATCCGAAAGGCCGTCTGAAAACCCTAACGATACAACAGTCGAGCCCTATTGGAGCAGCTTGGAGTGGGTACGCTTCCTGCTTTCAGACGGCCGACAACACACGCAACACTATGCTGGTAGAAACTGGCACTGGCAGAAAAACGCATGAAGACTTTAGACTATTTCCGTCGCTTTTTTGCCACACTCTTCGGCTTTATCCTTTTCGGCGTTGCAGGCGTATTGTTCAAAATCGCACTTTTGCCCTATACGCTCAAATCGACCAAAGGCGACATCAAACGTCAACTTGAAGCAAGACGCATGATAGGCAGAGTTTGGCGTTTCTTTGTCGGCTATCTGCAATGGTCGGGCGTATTGAGCGTCCGTTTCAACGGCTTGGAAAAACTCGGCAGGCCCGGCCAGCTCATTCTTGCCAATCATCCCTCACTTTTGGATGTCGTCTTGCTGATCAGCCATTATTCAGAGCCAAACGTACTGGTTAAAAAAGACCTGTTGCACAACCCCAGCATGAAAAGCCAAATTATTGCTTCCGGCTACATCCCCAACGATGAAAGCATGGAAATGCTGGAAGAAATCGATGCCGTGTTCAAAAGCGGACAAAGTTTGCTGATTTTCCCCGAGGGCACGCGCACAGGTTGGGACGGACAGGTTAAAATGCACCGCGGCGCCGTATCACTCGGTTTGCGCAGCGCATCAGTCATCACGCCCGTGTGCATCAAGATGACGCCGCCCAATTTTAAAAAGGGCCAACCGTGGTACAAAATCCCGCCGCAAAAAATTCATTATGAAATTACCGTCGGCGATGACATACTGCCGGAAGAATGGCTGGCAGAAAAACCCCTGCCCATCGCCGCACGACGTTTAAACGAATACCTGCAAGACTATTTTACAAGGAAAACCACATGAGCAATTTAGAAAACCAAATCAAACAATTAATCATCGACAGCTTGGGCTTGGAAGACATTACCGTTGCCGACATCGGCAGCGAAGATCCGCTTTTCGGCGACGACGGCCTGGGTCTGGATTCGGTTGATGCATTGGAACTTGGTTTGGCCGTACAAAAACCTTCGGCTTCCAGCTCGACGGTGAAAACGACAACCTGCGCGAAAACTTCGCCAACGTCAAAACACTGGCCGAGTTCGTCAAGAGCCGCCAAGCATAAGGGAGAGACAAGATGACCGAACAAGAAGTACGCACCCTGCTGACCGATGCACTGGTTAACCTGTTTGAAATCGAACCGGAACGCATCAAACCCGAAACCAACCTCTACGAAGATTTGGAAATCGACAGCATCGACGCCATCGACCTTATCGACCACATCAAACGCGAAACCGGCCGCAAACTGCAAGCCGAAGACTTCCGCAACGTGCGTACCGTAGAAGACGTGGTTCAAGCGGTTTTGAAAGTACAACAAGATTCCTGATTCCACTTTGAATCAGCATATTTTCAGACGGCCTTGTCAATCGGCAAGGCCGTCTGAAAATCAATCGCAACCATGAAAATACTAGGAAAACTCCTACTGACCCTTGCCAGCCTTGCCTATCCGCTCCTATGGTATTACGGCAGGGAAAACGGCGCATTTTTCTGGCTTGCAGCGGCCATGTGTGTGTTATGGCTGATACGCGCCGCCATGCCGCAAACTGCAGCCCAACGCATTACGGCAATTATCCTTGCCGCTTTTTTTGCGGCGGTACTGGTTTTCAGACGGCCTGACTCGATGTATTGGTATCCCGTCGCCGTCAACGCGCTGATGCTTGCTGTTTTCGGCGGTAGCCTGTTTGCCAAACAAACCGTTATCGAACGCCTCGCCCGACTGCAACACCCCGACCTGCCGCCCGAAGGTGTGCTGCATACCCGTCGTGTTACGCAAATCTGGTGCGCGTTCTTTATCTTCAACGGCGCAACCGCCGCCATTTTGGCAGGCTTGCAATATTACGATTGGTGGGCGGCTTATACAGGCATCGTATCGTATGTGTTAATGGGAATCTTATTTGCCGGAGAGTGGATTTATCGGAAAACCATATTGAAAGTGTAGATGTCGTCTGAAAAATCTTGTCGCACTACCATCCATGATTTTAATATTTCAAGTAGTGCATTATATAAAAAAATTTTTAATTTCAAAGGATTATTCAAAAAATGAGCACTCCCGCAAATATTACTTTTATTCAATTATCAAGTTCTTATTGGAAAGAGAATTTATCTAAATCACTTTTTAGAACTAATGATTGAAAAAAAGGGTTCCAAAGAAGTCCTTCTGAAACTGAAATGCAAAAAAATATCGGCAACTATAGATAAAGAGAATGACCGCTTTATCCGACTTGTATTTAGCACAGGAAGCGTATATCCGCTACCTCCTAATGTAATTAGTATAGAAAATGGAAAAAAACAACTAAAAAAATCGTCGGAAGAAAAAACAGAAATTGAACCTAAATTTTCCTATGGAATTATGGATACAAAAAAACAGGGGAAGTCTGGCTTCAATACAATAAAAAAATAGTATTTTTAGAGAGGCATTAAATTATTTTCATCCAAATGAATATATAGAAATAAAACAAATACTAGATGAAGAACAATTTCAAAAAAATCCATAAATGAAATAAAAGAAATTAAATTAAGTATATTGCCCTAATACGCTTTCTTGCTCTAACTCATTGACCGAACATCTCCAAGAAGATATTTATCAATATGGAGCATCTAGTGCTGAAATTTACAATGAAATACAAAGAAAAAAACTTACAATAGAAAAAAAGTCAAAAGCGTAGTAAAAGTATTTCATCACAAAACAAACTTGAGTTTAAAAAATTAGTTATTGCCGGTAAAAAAATACTGATAATTTAGAGATGGTTTTTAATACCAATATAGTATCTAGCAAAATTGGAGTAACCTGCTCCACTGATGAAAAATGGACTACCAAGAGAAGATGAGCTTTTTTAAACAAGCCATTTTTAAAAAAATATTGGAAATCTCACCATGATTAAAAAAATATTATAAAATGTGCAATATATCTTTTCTTTACCTTCCTTTTTTTATCTTGTTATTAGCAAATATAACTTAGGGTTTTCAGGCAAAAATTTCTGATTTACTATCCTTTTCTTTTCCATTGCAATAGGTTTTTGCATTACTTCATTATCATTAATAGCAACAACTAAAAGTTTTTCTCAAAGCGTTATATAATATACAGAGTAGAAAATAGAAACGATAAAACATTATTACATGAACTAATACAGATATTTCAAACAGCAAATTATTATTTCTTGATATTAATATGCTTAATTATTTGCTATCTTTTCATAGAAAATATTTTTTTGAAGGTAACTTAACATATATCAAACATAATATATCATGGCAGATAGAAATCAAAAAAATATTTTTCAATCTTGTATTACTTCACTTATTTTTTTATTAGTTTATATAAATTCTATAAGCTTATTCAAATCCTCGGAAAATATGTAATACAAGCCGCTAAAGAACAGTAACAAGCTATCGAATCAAAATTATGCATCTAACCCGAATCCTATCCCCTGACCTACCCCAACACGACCTTATCGCCACACATCCGAATTGGACGCGTGCTGATTTCAACCGTGCGGTTTTTCATCTGTCAGGCCGTCTGAAACAGGCAGGCGTGCAAACGGCCGCGTTGTGGTTTGACGATGCCGCACTGTTTGCCTGTGCTGTGCTGGCAGTGTGGCATTCTGGTGGAAAGGTTTTATTGCTGCCCAATTTGGCGCAAGACAATTTGGAATGGGGGAAAACGGCAGAAGCGTTTTTAACGGATTCAACAGATAAAAAACTGTCTTCAGACGGCCTGAATATCTGGCACTTGCCTGATGTATTGACTCAAACAGAATCGGAAGGGCTACACACTTATCCTGAAAACCATCTGATTCCCGACCATGCCGAAGCATGGCTGAAAACGTCGGGCTCCAGCGGCGAAGCGCAGATTATTGTAAAAACCGCCGCGCAAATGCAGGGCCGAAGCCCTGACTTTGGCAAATACATTGCCATTTGGACAACACGGTGAAACCGTGGTCGGCAGCGTGATTCCGCAACACCTTTACGGCTTCACGTTCCGCTTCGCACTCGCGCTGACAATGGGTTGGACTATGGAACGACGGCAGGCGGTTTATCCGGAAAACCTGCTTTCCAGCACGGCCGCACACGATAAAGTGGTTTGGATTGCCAGTCCGGCCGTACTCAACCGCTTGGGTGAAAACCGCAACTGGCAAAGTATCGGCCATAAAATTGCAGGCATTGTCTCGGCCGGCGGTGCGTTGCCCGCAGCCACGGCGGATTTGCTGCAACAGGCTGCCGTCCGCCCGTTTGAAGTCTATGGCAGTACCGAAACCGGCGTGATTGCCTCACGCTGCGAACGCCAAGAATGGCAGCCTTTCAAGGGCGTGGAAATCGGGCAAAACGAAAGAAGGCGCACTGTGGGCTTCTTCGCCTTGGTCGCCAGAACGCCGTCAAACAGCCGATTTGATCGAGCCGCAAGATGACGGTTTTCTGTTACTCGGTCGCCAAGACCGCATTATTAAATTTGAGGACAAACGCGTGTCGCTGACCCAAATCGAGCACGAACTTTTACAACACCCTTGGATTGCGGATGCACACTGCGGCCGCCATCCGCAGCATCAACGCATTGCCATATGGGCGGCGTTGAACGCAGACGGTATCGCTGCCCTTGCGCGAGAAAGGCCGTGCTGCGGTTGCCGATACACTCAAACGCCATCTGGCCGCCACCCAGGACACCATTGCCCTGCCGCGCTACTGGCGTTTTACCGACAGCCTGCCGCGCAATGCCCAAGCCAAAATCGCCGCGGCGGATTTTCAGACGGCCTTTACCGTTGCCCAAACTTCGCCCGTTTGGTCGAAAACATCATCTGACGATGAAACCAATACCGAAACTTTTATCGGGCGCGTGCCTTTGGATTTGGTTTATTTCGGCGGCCATTTTGCCACCTTCCCGCTGGTTCCCGGCGTGGTCGAGCTACAATGGGTGCGCAACCTGATCGCGCCCAAGCCATGGAGTAAACAGCGCGTCATCCGCATCGAAAATCTAAAATATCAGCAGTTTATCCGCCCTCACGATGAAGTGTCGGTAGAGCTGAAATACGATGAAGGTAAAAACAAACTGAGCTTTAAAATCAACAACGGAGAGCATCCGTGTGCATCAGGACGGATTGTGTTTGAGGCCGTCTGAATATACTTATTAACTTTTTAGTGGAAAACCAACAATATGCAACTCTTTCCCTGCCCTAGAACAACGCTATTCCCACGAACACCAGTCTGCAGGCGAGGCTCAACGTCTGGCTCAAGAAATCGCTTTTGCACCGATTGTGTTCCAAGTTTCCCGCCTGATGGTGAAATTTGGCATTCTGGACCTGCTGAACGACCATCCAGACGGCCTCACTCAAGCCGAAATCGCTGAAAAAGCGCAAATCAGCAACTACGCGGCACAAGTCCTGCTGGAAGCTTCGCTGTCTATCGGCACTGTCTTGACTCGCGACAACCGCTATTTCATCAGCAAAGGCCGGTTGGTTTTGTCCTCAAAGACAAAATGGCTCGCGTCAACATGGATTTCACGCAGGAAATCTGCTACCAAGGCATGTTTGATTTGGAAAAAACCCTGCAAACCGGCAAGCCCGAAGGCCTAAAAGTATTCGGCGACTGGCCGACCATTTACGAAGGCTTGTCTTCATTGCCAAGCATCGCGCAGGAAAAATGGTTTGCATTCGACCATTATTATTCCGACAATTCCTTCTCCGAAGCACTGAATACCGTGTTCGCCAAACCGGTTAAAAAACTGCTCGATGTCGGCGGCAATACCGGCCGCTGGGCGGAACAATGCGTCAACCACAATGCCGAAGTCGAAGTGACCATCATGGATCTGCCGCAACAAATCGGCTTGATGCGCGAAGCGACCAAAGGCAAAAATGGCGCGGACCGTATCCACGCCCATCCGGCCAACCTGCTTGATCCTGAAATTCCGTTCCCAACCGGTTTTGACGCCATCTGGATGAGCCAATTCCTAGACTGTTTCACCGAGGAACAAGCCACCAGTATTCTTCAACGCGCCGCAGCGTCTATGAGCGAAAACACCAGCCTCTACATCATGGAGCCTTTCTGGGACAGACAACGCTACGAAACCGCCGCCTACTGCCTGACCATGACCAGCCTGTATTTCACTGCCATGGCCAACGGCAACAGCAAAATCTTCCACTCCGAAGACCTGATCCGTTGCGTTGAAAAACGCCGGATTGAAAGTCGCGGAAATTTCAGACGGCATCGGACGCGGCCACAGCATCTTGTGTTGCGAGAAGGTCGTCTGAAAAACGGTATCCCCATGAAAACCCTAGTGTTAATCCCCACTACAACCATCCGACAACCATCGCCCGCGTCGTACAGACCATGCACGGCTTCGGTTTTGGACGTATTGATTGTGGACGACGGTTCGCGCGAAGAATGCAAACCCGTATTGCAGGCATTGGTTTCAGACGGCATCCACGTCCTTTACCGCCCCATCAACGGCGGCAAAAGGCGCGGCGGTCAAAACCGGTTTGAAATACGCCGAAGAAAACGGCTACAGCCATGTTTTTACAGGTCGATGCCGACGGACAGCACCATCTGGACGACACGCCCAAACTCTTGGCGGCGGCGGAACAAAACCCCGAAGCCGTCGTCTGCGGCTGGCCTCAATACGGCGGCGACGCACCCAGCGCGGCTGTACGGGCGCAAGATTACCGACTTCTGGAACATGCTGCACACTTGGTCGTGCGACATCAAAGACGGCATGTGCGGCTTCCGCCTGTACCCGCTCGCCCCCGCGCTTTCGGTCGTCCGCGAAGAAACCGTGGGCGACCGCATGGATTTCGACACGGAAATCCTCATCCGCCTATACTGGCGCGGCGTCAAGCCGGTTTGGATTAAAACGCCCGTGCAATACGCCGCTGACGGCGTGTCTCACTTCAACGCCTTCGCCGACAACGTGCGCATCAGCAAAATGCACACGCGGCTGTTTTTAGGGATGTTGCGGCGGCGTTTGGGCGCTTTATTCGGAAAGGCCGTCTGAAAACATGACCGACAACACGCAAAAACCACTGGGCGGCACAGCCTGAACGCGGCAACCGCCTGTTTCTCGCCCTGACCACGCTGATGGTGCGCTATCTGCCTGCCTTCCTGATGAGGCCGTGCATCTGGTTTGTGGTGCTGTATTTCTACGCCACCGCGCCCAAACCGCGCCGCCATATCCTGCTGGTATCAAACCCGTCTTCAGACGGCCTTTCCCGATACCGTTTTGCCGAAACACAGCGTATTCAAACAATTTATCGCGTTCGGCGAGGCAATATGCGACCGTTTTTGCCGTGTGGCAGCGCAAAATCCGTTATGAAGATTTGGTACTGGAAGACCCGGACGGCGTTTATGCGCAAGTGAGCAATTCGGTACGCGGGCAGATTTTTCGCCTGCTCCCACTTGGGCAACACCGAAGTCTGCCGCGCGCTGGTGTCGCACCACAAAGGCTTCAGGCTCAATGTGTTGGTACACAGCAAACACGCGCAGGCGTTCAACGAAGCCTTGCAAAAAGCGGGCGCGGAACACATCCGCCTGATTCAGGTTACGGATTTGGATTCCACCCTGATGATGGAACTGAACCGCCGCATCGAAGACGGCGAATGGATCGCCATTGCCGCCGACCGCGTACCCGTTCGCGGCGAGAAAACCGCCGACATCAACTTTCTAGGCCATACCGCCCCCATGCCGCAAGGCGCATGGCTCTGGCCGCGCTCTTGAAAACTCAGGTGAACACGCTGTTTTGCGTCAAGCAAAACGGCCGCTACCATTGAAACTGCGCCGCTTCACTGACACTTCCGACTGGAAACGCGGCAACCGCGAAGCCGCCGTTACCGCCGCCATGCAGAGCTTCGCCGATATTTTGGCGCAAGAATGCGCGCAAAATCCGCTGCAATGGTTTAATTTTTATGATTTTTGGAACGAAGAAAAAAGAATAGGTCGTCTGAATCCTGAACCGCCCCTAAATCTCAGGCATTCAATAAGGGCCTATTCAGGCGCTCCGTGTAAGCCGGGTTCTGTAAACAACGCGGTTATTCTCTACACAGCTCAAATTCAGACGACCTTTGTATTTGAACAGGCGGTTTTACGCTTTACCCGTGCTGCCGAAACCGCCTTCGCCGCGTTCGCTGGCGGCAAATTCGTCCACGACTTTAAACGAGGCTTGTACCACCGGCACAATCACCATTTGCGCGATGCGTTCCATCGGCTCGATGGTAAACGCTTCTTTACCACGGTTCCACAAAGAGACCTTCAATTCGCCCTTGATAATCCGAGTCAATCAAACCGACCAAGTTACCCAAAACAATACCGTGTTTATGACCCAAGCCGGAACGCGGCAACAAAACGAGCTGCATACGCAGGGTTGGCCAAATGCACCGCCAAACCGGTTGGAACGAGATATACATCGCCCGGCTGCAACACAACGGCTTCATCCAAGCAGGCACGCAAGTCCAAAACCGGCAGAACCGGGCGTTGCATAAGCAGGGCAGGGAATCGGCCATTTTCGGATTTAAGATTTTCAGTTCGACTTCGGTTTTGCATGACAGGACTCCGTATTCGTTCTATATTGAAAGGGCTACGATTATACACAAATGCCCTTGAGGCCGTCTGAAAAAACGGAGTATGATTCAGTCAGACCTAAGGAGGAAAATCATGGATCTGCACAATATCCGCGAAGATTACAGCAAACGCGAGCTGTCGGAAGCCGAATGCCACGCCGACCCGATTGTCCAATTCGAGCAATGGCTGAACGAAGCGATTCACGCCGAAGTCAACGAGCCGACCGCGGTCAACGTTGCCGCCGTGGGCGAAGACGGCAGGCCCAACAGCCGCATGGTGCTATTGAAAGAAGTCAACCCCAAAGGCTTTGTTTTCTTTACCAATTACCACAGCCGCAAAGGCCGCTCCTATACGGCACACCCTTTTGCCGCCATGACCTTTTTCTGGCCGGAACTCGAACGCCAAGTGCGCGTTGAAGGACGCATTGAAAAACTCGATGCCGCCGCTTCGGACGAATATTTTGAAAGCCGCCCGTATACCAGCCGTATCGGCGCATGGGCAAGCGCGCAAAGCGAAGTGATTTCCAGCAAAGCCGTATTGGTGGCCAAGGCCGCGGCCGTCAGTGTCAAACACCCCCTGCATGTTCCCCGCCCGCCGCATTGGGGCGGATACCTCGTTATTCCCGACCGTATCGAATTCTGGCAAGGCCGCCCGAGCCGCCTGCACGACCGCATCCAATACCGCCTGGTTGACGGCAACTGGATACGCGAACGCCTTTCGCCATAATTTTCGGATTTTCAAACAAAAATTTACTGGTTGAGTTACAATACAACCTTTCATCGGCAGGCCGTCTGAATTTGATTTTCAGACGGCCTTTTCCCCCAATCCAACCCCTGCCGCAACCGCCGCAGAAGAACCGCTTTTTCAAGCGAGTTAGGAAAAATCATGTCCAAACAGCCTTCCAGCAAACGCCAATGGCGCGACGGCGTATCCTCTACCGCCAAAAAACCTTCCAAACCGGCCAAATCCTTTGCCAATAAGAAACGTCCAGACGACGAACGCAAAACATCAGGCAAACCTTACGGCCAAAAAGTTTCAGACGGCCCCAAAGCTCAAAATACCGCGCCTAAACAACGTGCGGCCAAAGCCAAAAAACTGGTTGTCCGCAACCCAAACCAAAAAATCATGGAGCACGCCCGCGATTTGAAAGAACGCCGCAGCGACCTTTCACGCTTTGAACCCGAGCGCCTGCAAAAAGTCCTGGCCGCTTCCGGCGTCGGCTCACGTCGCGAAATGGAAGAATGGATCAGCAACGGCTGGGTAACGGTCAACGGTCGCGTAGCCCAACTGGGCGAAAAAGTTACGCCCGACGACCACGTTACCGTCAAAGGCAGCATCATCAAACTCAAATGGGCAGACCGCCTGCCACGCATCATCCTCTACTACAAACAAGAAGGCGAAATCGTTTCCCGCGACGACCCGCAAGGCCGCGTCAGCATTTTCGACCGCCTGCCGCAAGCAGCCAGCAGCCGCTGGGTGGCCATCGGCCGTTTGGACATCAATACCAGCGGCCTTTTGATCCTGACCACTTCAGGCGAACTGGTTCAACGCTTTGCCCACCCCAGCTTTGAAGTCGAACGCGAATACGCCGTGCGCGTATTGGGCGAGTTGACCACCGAACAAATGCGCGTCCTGACCGAAGAAGGCGTGATGCTCGAAGACGGTTTGGCAAAAGTCGAACGCATCTACGAACAAGGCGGCGAAGGCGCAAACAAATGGTACAACGTCGTCATCAAAGAAGGCCGCAACCGCGAAGTACGCCGCATTTTTGAAAGCCAAGGCCTGACCGTCAGCCGCCTCGTCCGCGTAGGCTTCGGCCCTATCGGCCTGCCAAACCGCCTCAAACGCGGCCAGTTCTACGAACTCAATCCGGCAGAAGTCGCCAACATCATCAAATGGGCGGATATGCTGCTGCCTGGCGAACGTCGCCGGAAGAAAAGTTAATGTAAGATAAATCGGGGCTGAGGCCTTTACAAAATCATTTCAGCCCGACAAAATCTTGCCCAAGTCATAAAAATAGTGGGTTAAGTTTAGACCAGTGCTGCATTGCTCCGCCTTGTCCTGATTTAAACTTAACCCACTATTCACACATTAAAACTCAAAAAAGTGACTCAGCGCCAGCGTTGAATCTGCCAATACACTGCTCATCACTAACAATAACAGCATAACATCCTTAGGAGCTTAAATCATGCCCCGTTTCTTCCTAAAAACCGTTTCCATACTCACTTTAGCAGCTTTGACTGCGTGTTCCGGTCCACTCGACCACTCAGACTCGTCAACCGAAAATCTTCATGGCGCACCGGACTCAGCATTGCCTGCTGCTGCCGTTGCTGAAGAAAATCTGTCTCTTGCAGAAAACACTGAACGCTACCAAGAACAACCCGACCAACCGGTCAAATCCGTTGCTCAAGAACCTGTTTCCACATTCAGCATCGATGTCGATACCGGCAGCTACGCCAACGTCCGCCGATTTCTGAACAATGGAGAACAGCCGCCTAAAGATGCTGTACGGATTGAGGAAATCATCAATTACTTCCCTTATAACTATCCACTGCCTACTGACGGCCGTCCATTTGCCGTTCATACCGAAACCATTGATTCTCCATGGCAACCGGAAGCCAAGCTGATCAAAATCGGTATCCAAGCACAAGACACGGCAAAGAAAGACCTGCCGCCTGCCAATCTTGTGTTCCTCGTGGACGTATCCGGCAGCATGGATGCAGAAAATAAACTTCCGTTAGTTCAAAAAACGCTGCGGATCTTGACCCAACAATTACGTCCGCAGGACAAAGTTACCCTGATTACCTATTCATCAGGCGAAGAGCTGGTGCTTCCACCCACATCAGGTGCTGATAAAGAAACCATCCTGAAGGCCATCGACAAACTGGAGGCCGAAGGCTCGACCTCGGGCGAATCCGCTTTACGCATGGCCTACGAACAAGCGCAAAAAGCCTTTGTACCCAACGGCATCAACCGTATCCTACTGGCAACCGATGGCGACTTTAACGTTGGAGTATCTGATACCGAAACCCTCAAATCCATGGTTGCCGAAAAACGTAAAACCGGTGTTTCACTCAGCACGCTAGGCTTCGGTACAGACAATTACAACGAAGACATGATGGAACAAATTGCCGATGCAGGCGACGGCAATTACAGCTATATCGACAACGAAAAAGAAGCGAAAAAAGTTCTGCAGCAACAACTGACTTCCACGCTTGCCACCGTTGCGCAAGATGTCAAAATCCAAGTCGAATTCAATCCTGCCACTGTCAAAGAATACCGCCTGGTCGGCTACACCAACCGCACCCTGCGCAATGAAGACTTCAACAATGACAAAGTAGATGCGGGCGATATCGGCTCAGGCCACAGCGTGACCGCCATCTATGAAATCATTCCGACAGGCAAAAACGGCTGGCTGAACGAATCACGCTATCAAAAAGCCCCTGCCGTCAAAGGCAGTAAAAACGAATACGCCTTTGTCAAAGTACGCTATAAGCTGCCTGGAGAAAAAGACAGCAAGCTGATGGAACAAGCAATCCCCGTTGGCAGCAAACCGCTGGAGCAAGCCGATAAAGACACCCTGCTCGCCCTTGCCGCAGCTTCTTACGCCCAAGCCCTGCGTGGCGGCGAATACAACGGCAAACTTGGCTGGAACGACATTGAAAAAATGATACAGAAAGTCCAAGGCGATGATCCATTTGAGCTGAAATCGGAATTTCTCCAATTGGTACGCATTGCTGCCGGTAGCGAAAAGCAATCAGGTCCTTTGGTTAAAGAATAAAACCTGAAAAAGGCCGTCTGAAAAAACATTCAGACGGCCTTTTATACACCCTGCCCCAACCCCAATCAGGAGCCGCTTCATGTTCACACTCAAAACCGACAACGACCGCCTACTGCTCGCTTTCGCCGATTTACGCGCGGAAATTTATCTTTACGGCGGACTGCTCAACCGCTACGAAATCCGCCGCCCCGACGGCACGTGGTTCAACATCGTCAAAGCTTACGACACCCCGCAACACGCCCGCGAGAGCCTGACCGAATGGTTCCGCAGCGGCAAACTCAGCCCGTACGCCTGCCGCCTGCGCCACGGCAAATACAGCTTCGACGGCAAAGCGTATGAGTGCAGCAAATTCAAACTCGCCGAACACGCGGCACACGGTTTGATGTGCGACCGCGAGTTCGCCCTCGTCAACAGTCATGCCGACGAGCAATCCGTCGAAGTCGAAATCCGCGCAGATTACGCACAAGACGGCAGCGGCTATCCCTTCCCCTTCAGCCTGACCGTCCGCTACCGCCTCAGTGCAGACGGCTTAAGCATCCACTCCACCGCCCGCAACCAAGGCACGACTGCCATACCGCTCGCAAACGGTTGGCACCCCTATTTCACGCTCGGCGGCAAAACCGACGATTGGTCGCTGGAAATCGACAGCAGCAAACGCTTGAGCTTTCGATGCCGATTTGGTTCCCGACGGCAACATGATAGACGACACCCGTTTTCAGACGACCCTCAAACCTGTCGGGTATCGAATTGGACAACAGCTTTGTCTTGGCACGCTAAAAACCCGCCGCCTGCACGCTTTCAGGCAACGGACTGACCCTGAGCATCTACCCCGACGCCTCCTATCCCTACCTGCAAATCTTCACCCCATCGACCCGCGACACCATCGCCATCGAAAAACCTCAGCGGCGCTCCCGACTGTTTTCAACAACGGCTTAGGGTTAATCAAGCTGGACGCGGGAGAAGAAACCGCATTTGAAACACGCTACCACATCGCCAGCCAAGCCGTCAGTAAACAGCCCGAACCTTCACCGGCAGAGCAAAGGTCGTCTGAAAACACCAAATCCGGTTTTTAGACGACCTTTTAACAACAGATGCACTGGTTTCTTTGACTGAAAAAAACAAAAAAATAGCCCAGCGTCAGTAAACCTAGCATTTTCAATCAAATATGCTGTATTGAAATCATAACCTGACCGAAATAGCGTTGCCATATTTTTTCTTTTACCCCACTAAAAGCGAAGTCATACTGAGAGAACCTGCGACAAGGTTGTCGTTGAAAAACGTAATGGAATCATCCGGTTCACGCAATGCCATGATGCACAGAAAAGGCAGATAGTGATCCGGCGTCTGCACGGAGAGCATCGCCTTTTCGCCCAACCGTTCGTAATGAATCAAAGTGTCGTCATCCCTCTCAACAATCGCCTGATTGACCGCTTCACGGAACGCAAACGCCCAATCATAGCCCGCACCGATTTGATTGATATGCGCCCTGCTCATCACACCCAGATTATGGATAATATTGCCGCTGCCGATAATCAACACACTCTGTTCGCGCAAATCGGATAATTTTTTCGCCAGATTGAAATGCCATTCTGCCGACTGCAAACGGTTAAGACTGAGCTGCACCACAGGAATATCAGCATCAGGATACAGAAATTTCAACACCGCCCAAGCGCCGTGATCAAAACCGCGCGTCGGGATTCAGCCCGACATTTTTCCGGCTGCAATAACGAGCGCACTTGCTCCGCCAATTCAGGCGAACCGGGCGCAGGATACTGCACTTGGCTCAGCTCTTCAGGAAATCCGTAAAAATCGTAAATCATTTCAGGATGTTCGCCAGATGTAACCTGCAAACGGCTGCTGTACCAATGCGCCGAAATCATCAAAAATCGCTTTCGGGTTTTGGCAAATTTTTGCGTAATCAGGCTGAGGTTTTGGTTGAAACGGATTTTTCCTTATCCAGCACATTCATCGGACTGCCATGCCCGACAAACAATACAGGCATTTTTTTTCATTGTTGCCTCCTTAAAATATTTGATGAGGCGGATTGTACGGATAAATGATTAAGCAATAAATCTCAATTTACGAACAATATAATTTTCCCAGTAGGAAATGATGAAATATTTTTTTAGCTTTGCTGCAAAAGTTAAAAAGAGGTCGTCTGAAAGTTGAGTTTCAGACGACCTCTTGTCCTAAGAGACCGTTTTAATCAATCTCTTTTGCCAATATTCAACCGTGTTTGTCCCATCAAGCTGCGTCTGTGTTTGACTCGGCTTTTGCCGTTCTCCTACAAAGTTTTCAGCAATATAGTCAATTAAAAACAAAATAGTACAATACTCAACTTTGAAGGTCTAACCATGGCATACTCTGCGGACTTAAGAAACAAAGCTTTAAACTATTACGAACAATGCAAAAACATCAGCCAAACCGCAGCAACATTTAACTTGTCAAGAAACACGCTTTACCTGTGGATTCGCCTTAAAAACAAACAGGCAGCCTAAAAACATCAAGTTACCGGTCTGAATGCCGTCAAATTGGATAGGCAAAAACTGGCTCAATATGTTGGGCAACACCCGGATGCCTATCTGCATGAAATCGCCAAACATTTTGATTGTACGGCAGCCGCCGTTTGCTATGCACTCAAACAGATGGGGATGACGCGCAAAAAAAGACCACCACTTACAAAGAACAAGACCCGGCCAAAGTAACGCATTATTTGACACAGCTGGCCGAATTTTCCGACTACCAACGTGTTTATTTGGATGAAACAGGATTTGACCGCTACCTGTTCCGTCCCTATGCCCGCAGCCCGAAAGGGCAAATAGTGAAAGCGCAGATAAGTGGGAAAAAGATACCGACGCTTATCTCTGGTGTCCGCACAAAGTCGGCAACCGGCTGATTGCTCCGATGGTTTATCAAAATACGATGACCGGAGTCTTTTTGAAGCGTGGTTTCAGCAATGCCTACTGCCTGCATTGACTCAAAAATCGGTGATTATTTTTAGATAATGCACGATTTCACCGTATGGGTGTCTTTACGGAAAATGGCGGAAAAAATGGGGACATAAGGTATTGCCTCTTGCACCTTATTCACCTGAGCCTCAACCCTGATTGAGAAGGTGTGGGCGAATATTAAGCGGTATCTGCGAACCGTATTGTCTGATTACGCCCGATTTGACGATGCGCTACTGTCCTATTTTTAATTTTAATTGACTATACTTTCCACGCCGACAATTTGGGATTGTGCTGTCTGCCTTACCCAATCAAGTCCATTTGCGTCATATACCGGTTCATTTCCAACATCACGCCTGCTTTTTTTATCAACAAACGCTGCGCCCGTTTTGGATGAGGTCGTTTTTGCACGGTTTGGCAAGTGTCGTTTTGCACGCCGTTTCCCGCCCATTTTTGAGCATTTCAAAACCTCGGTCGTCTGAAAGTTTGACGCCACCCTACCCAAGTGTTATTAATAATTCCTATTCACAAACAAACAGGAACAAACATGAAAAAGTTGGTAACAAAGTGGTCGTTGTGGGCTTGGGCGCGGTTGGGGTCAGCTACGCCTATTCTATGCTCAACCAAGCCTTGTGCGACGACATGGTTTTAATCGACATCAACCGCACGCGCGCGGAAGGCGAAGCGCGCGACTTCCGCCACGGAATGCCTTATGCCGCTTCGCCTGCGCGTATTTACGTCGGCGATTACGATGATTGTTCGGATGCGGACATCGTGTGTATTTGCGCGGGCGCGGCGCAGGCTCCCGGCGAAACCCGTTTGGACTTAATCGACAAAAACCTGCGCATCTTCCGCGACATCGTTTTTAAAAGTCATGGCTTCCGGCTTTGACGGCATCTTCTTGGTTGCCTCCAATCCTGTGGACGTACTGTCTTATGCCGTCCTGCGCTTTTCAGGGCTGCCCAAAGAGCGCGTTATCGGCTCGGGTACCATCCTTGACTCCGCCCGTTTCCGCGTTTGTCTGGGCAACGAATTCGACGTCGCACCTTGGGTGTCGATGCCGCTGATGATCGGCGAACACGGCGACAGCATCATTGCGCTATGGGCGCCGCCAACATCGCGGGTATGTCGGTTCAGAAGATGTTGGAACAATCAGAAGACGGGCAGGCGCGTATGGACGAAAATCTATACCACCGTGCGCAATGCCGCCTACGAAGTCATCGCCGCCAAAGGCTCAACCAGCCACGGCATCGGCATGGGCTTGAGCCGCATCTCCAACGCCATCCTGCACAATCAAGGCGTCGTGCTGCCCGTCTCCACCCTGCTTGAAGGCGAGTTCGGACAAAACGGCGTGTATATCGGCGTACCGACCGTCGTCAACCGCCAAGGCGCGGTCCGCATCATCGACCTGCAACTTTCCGACGACGAAGCCGAACGCTTCGCCCGCTCGGCGGAGCTGTTGAAAAAGCTATCAACGCAAAGTCGATGAAATGGTCGGATAAAGAGATAATCTTTGAATAAAACGTCGTCTGAAAACCGGAAATTTGGTTTTCAGACGACGTTTTTTATTCACAAACCTAAGCCCTATTTCTCTGCTTTCAACACTCTTTGACGGCGCGTTTCACTCAACACCATGCCTGCGCTGACGGAGACGTTCATGCTTTCGACCGTGCCGAACATGGGTATCGACACCAGCATGTCGCAATGTTCGCGCGTCAGGCGGCGCATGCCTTCGCCTTCGTTGCCCATCACCCATGCCGCGCTGTCGGGCAGGTCGCAGTGATAGAGGTCGGCGTCGCCGCCCATGTCGGTGCCGATGATCCAGATGCCGTATTCTTTCAGCTCGCGCAGGGTGCGGGCGAGGTTGGTTACGGTGATGTAGGGGACGGTTTCCGCCGCGCCGCAGGCGACTTTGCTGACGGTGGCGTTCAGTCCCGCACTTTTTGTCTTTCGGCGCGATGACGGCGTGTACGCCCATTGCGTCGGCGGTACGCAGGCACGCGCCGAGGTTGTGCGGGTCGGTGATGCCGTCGAGTATCAGCAATAGCGGCGGTTCGCTCAGGTTTTCCAATACGTCTTCGAGGTGGACGTGGTTTTTGGAAGCGTCGATAAACCCGACCACGCCCTGATGCCGCGCGCCTTTGCTGATGGCGTTGAGGCGGTCGGCATCGGCGAAGTGTACGCGCACGTTTTCGTTTGCCGCTTTCTCCAACACGTCGCGCGTGCGGGCATCGTTTTTGCCTTCTTGGATGTAAAGTTCGGTAATCGATTTCGGGTTTTGCCACAAGCGGGCGTTGACGGCGTGGAAGCCGTAGATGAGTCTTTGGTTTGCCATGATTTTGCTTTATAAAAAATTTCAGACGACATTATAACAAGATAAGGTCGTCTGAAAGGGAAAGGTCGTCTGAAAACAAGTGTAACCGGTTTCACTCAAACACAGCCGCCTAGCGCATTAAATACTAACAGCCCAGAACTGCCCACACCGATCAACACGGTAACCAACATAGAAAACCTGCTGGCGGCAAGCACGGTCAGTGCAATGGCAATCAACTCGTGCGGTTTGTTGGACACGAAATAAGGCGCGATGACGGAAATCAACACGCAACCCGGCGCGGCTTCCATCACAATTTGTGCACGGCGGCTTAAAGTGCGGTTGCGCAAGGCAAAAAACCGATAAGGCGGGTGGAATACGTTACCGCCAGCATACTGGCAAACAGCAGGAACGACTGCCAAGAGAGCAAATCCTTCATTCCTTCTCTCCCCAAAGATAGGGCGGCAAGCAGGCCGGAAATCGCACCCATCGGCACATACCAATGCCCGTCCACCGACAAATAAGTCCCGCCCGCCACAATCAGGGCTGACAAACCACGGGCGTGCCGCCTTAAGCTTTTCCACATACCCCGTAGCAGCACCAAAAACACGGCGGGAAACGCCATGCCGAAGCCCCATGCCGCTACATCGCCGAACATCGGCCCGACCGCCGCGCCAAACGCCGCAAAGCCGATCCAAGTGGTATAAAGGATAAAGCACACGCCCGCGTAATAAGGCATATTGAACGCCGGTAGCCCCATCGCCTTGCGCTTTTGGATTTCCGCAAACGCCAGTGCCCAACTTTCGTCGCACATAAAAAACAGCGCGGGCATGGCTTTTTTCAGCGGCATATCCCGCATATAAGGCGCGATTGCCGCCCCCATCAAAATATGGCGCGAATTAATCATGAAGGTAACGGTAGCGATGATCAGTATCGGCAGCGGGTTTGTCCACAAGTTGACCGCTGCAAATTCCGAGCCACCGGCAAAGTTCATGCCCGTCATCAGCAGCATTTCCAGCCAGCTCATCCCTTTCTGCCCGCCTTGCACGCCGAGTATCAACGCCCACGGCAAAAAGCCCGATAAGCATGGGCGAGCATTCTTTGATGCCGCGTAAAAATTCGGATTGCGGGGAATTTGGGTGTGTCATTTTTGTTGAGAAATTTAAATAGAGTGTGAAGATGAAAAAAATGAGGGAAGGTATTATAAGTGAAATCGTCAACAATCAGGAGGGCAAGACAAAATCGCAAACAAGGAAACGCCGTATTGATTTCAGATTCATTTACGGGAACACCCAAAATACAGCTTGAAATGAGAAACAGCGGATTCTGCAATATGACAGAATCCGCTGATACTAAACTCGAATGAACAGGTTTTCAAGAATATCCGAAGTTGGTTGGGCGATTCACATTTTTCAGACGACCTTCGATCATCCGATCATCTTTCCATTATGTGAATCCCTGCCCTGATTATAAAGCTTTAAGACGGGCAATCCGGTTTTTCCAAAAGAGGGTGGGTGCTGAGCAAAAGAATCTTTGGCATCGCTGGCGATACCCATCGCATTCATTTGCTGCGGCAAATCGCTCGGGTTGCCTTTCAAGCGTTGCAGCGCGGCAATCATTTTGGGCGCGCCGACCAGTTTGGCGGCGCCTGCATCCGCACGGTATTCGCGCTGACGGCTGAACCACATCACGATGATGCTTGCCAAAAAGCCGAGCACGATCTGCAATACCATGCTGACTAAAAATATGTGCCTTGCGAAGTGCTGCCGTCGTTGTTGCGTGCAATCATGCCGGAAACGATGCGGGCAAGGAAAACCACAAACGTATTGACCACGCCCTGTATCAAGGTCAGCGTAACCATGTCGCCGTTGCCGACGTGTGCCATTTCGTGCGCCAAAACGGCCTCGACTTCGTCCCGCGTCATGCGCTCGAGCAAACCCGTACTCACCGCAATCAGCGAACTGTTGCGCGTGGCACCGGTTGCGAAAGCATTGGGTTCGGGGGAATGGTAGATCGCCACTTCCGGCGTTTTCAGGCTCCACTGCCTCGCCTGTGCTTCCACAGTCGCCAACAACCACGCTTCCACTTGATTGCGCGGCTGCACGATGACTTCCGCACCGACAGAGTTTTTCGCGATGGATTTGGACATCAATAATGAAATGATCGAACCGGCAAAGCCGACGACGGCCGAGTACACCAGCAGACTGCCGACCTGATCCGTACTGTGTATGCCAAGTACGGCCAAAACAACGCGGATGACGACCAAAACGGCAATATTGGTTGCGAGAAACAAGAAGATTCGTTTCACCGGGGAGATTCCTTTTTTGGGTATGGTTGGTTTATGTTTTTGATTGATATAAAAGAACAACAAAATTAAACAATATCGGAATATTGAAGTTTACTTTGTACGCTACGCTTTATATCGAAACCGGTTGGAATTCAAATTATCGGTTTGCCCTAAAAATTTTCGAGCGAATTCACAATCAGGCTGTAAGACTTATACCGCATTACTGCTAATGCTGCGGTATTTTTCTCAAAAAGAGGCGGATTCTAAAATGCCGTACTTGGAAAAGGTATGCAAAACCAAAGTATCATTTTGACTAAACAGGAGATTTAGCGTTAACAAAATACCATTTTCCCTCAAAAACGTATTGATTACTCGTCCGAATATACCTAATAAAGACCGTTACTCCTCTTTTGATTGCCACCCTACCCCGAAATCTGATAAATAACGAATATAACATTTACATTAAATCCGTGCGCAAATCATGAAACGCAAAACCTCCCTCAATCTCGTTCTTGCCAGCATTGCGGTTGCCATTGCCTTGATTACGGCTGCGGCTTTTTGGTTTTATCACAGCCCCTACGGTCCGACCATCCCACTTATCCGTACCGGTTCTTCACAATCCATTACCCAACCCGACCGACCATCCCCGAAAAATCGTCCAATCTGCGCGCAACCAAATCGGCAAGACCCCTGCGTTATGACTCTGCCTATACCAAACTCAAATATCCGATGGGTGACGTACCGATGAAAAAAAGGCGTGCGCCGACGTCATCATCCGCGCCCTGCGCGACCAAAAATATGGATTTGCAAGAACTTGTCCATCAAGACATGAGCCGAAACTTCTCCGCCTATCCCAACCGTTGGGGCTTGAAACAACCCGATGCCAACATCGACCACCGCCGGGTCTCAACCTCATGACTTATTTCACACGCCAAGGCTGGGCGGTACAAGATACGAATTATCAGGGCAGGCGACATTGTGACTTGGGGAGCTTAAAAGGCAACCGCCCCACATCGGCATCGTCTCCGACCGCAAAATTGGAGACAGACCCTTGATTATCCACAATATCGGTTTGGGAACCCGCGAAGACGACATCCTCTACCGCTATACTATTACCGGACATTTCAGGCTTCCCGTTCAGTAAATTTTTCCATCGTGTTATAGTGAATTAAATTTAAATCAGGACAAGGCGACGAAGCCGCAGACAGTACAGATAGTACGGAACCGATTCACTTGGTGCTTCAGCACCTTAGAGAATCGTTCTCTTTGAGCTAAGGCGAGGCAACGCCGTACTGGTTTAAAGTTAATCCACTATACAAAACAACCATCCCAAAAGGTCGTCTGAAAACCCGATATTCTTTGACAAGGCATCCTGACAAGCGTCCGGACGCCTGAATATTCTGACGTAGGCAGGAGGCGGCTGATCAATACGTTTGATAACCAAGCCGGTAAGACAGCCCTACCATAGCCCTTTCACAACGTTTTTACTATAATCCCCCATTTCCCCCTGCCCTGTGCATCATGCCCAAAGCCACTTTCTACACCCACGCCGCCGACCCCGCCGCCTTCGCCTGCCGCCTGATTGCGCGCGCCATACGCGACGGCGGGCAGATATTGGTCTGGTCGGATTCCGATGAAACCATCCGCCGCCTCGACCGCGACCTTTGGCGAGCAAATTCTCGAAAGTTTCATCTCCACATGAAATTTGGCAACCCGACCAACCCATGTCGTCTGAAACACCCGTATGGCTCGCGTTCGGCGATGCTTTACCCACCGTCCCTGAAAACGCCACCGTCCTCAACCTCTCGCCCGACTTTTGGAACGAAGCCCCCGTCGTTCCCGCCCGCGTGCTTGAAATTGTAGGCAGCAGCTGGGAGAACCGCCGACGCCCGCGAACGCTTCCAGCGCATACAGAAAAAAACGGCTTTACCATCGAACACCACGATATGACGGGCAAAAGCCTCAAAATCGAAGGTCGTCTGAAAACGGCTTTACACGATAAGCCGAAAATTTAAACAGCCTTGATTCCTTTTGATTCAAACTGGGCTATAATCCCGACTTTCTTTACTGACCCTTTTAAAAGACGAAAACATCATGAACAAAACTTTCAAATTCAGCGCATTGGCAATCGCCGCCGCATTGGCACTGACCGCCTGCGACAAAAAGACGCCAATACACCTGCTTCAGCCTCTGCACCCGCATCGGCATCCGCAGCTTCCGGCGCATCTGCCGCAAAAGACGCATCCTCTATCGGGCACACCGGTCCAACAAAGCCAGCTACGCAATAGGTATGGACACCGGCAACTTATTGAAAACAAATGAAGGATCAGGCACGGAAATCGACATGAAGGTCTTCATCGAAGCCTTGCAGGCTTCTTACGAAGGCAAAGAAAGCAAAATGACTGAAGCCCAAGCACAAGAAATCATGGTGAAATTCATGAAAGAACAACAAGCCAAAGCGGTGGAAAAACTTCAGGCTGACGCCAAAGCCAACCTGGAAAAAGGCGAAGCGTTCCTCAAAGAAAACGCCACTAAAGAAGGTGTGAAAACCACTGCTTCCGGCCTGCAATACAAAATCACCAAAGAAGGTGACGGCAAACAGCCTAAAAAAGACGACATCGTCGTTGTCGAATACGAAGGCCGCCTGATTGACGGTACCGTCTTCGACAGCAGCAAAAGCCGGCGGTCCTGTCACCTTCCCGTCAGCCAAGTCATCCCGGCTGGGCCGAAGGCATCCAACTCTTGAAAGAAGGCAGCGAAGCCACCTTCTCACATCCCTGTCCAAACTCGCCTACCGCGACCAAGTCATGCCGGGCGGGAAAATCGGTCCGAATTCCACTTTGGTATTCGACGTGAAGCTGGTTAAAATCGGCAAACCCGAAGATTTCCAACCCGCTCCCGGTCAAGTTGACATTCAAAAAGTCCAATAAGCCTGCGCTTTTAACCCGATGCCCGAACCGAATCCGTTTCGGGCATTTCTGTTCTATATATTCGCAAAACATGGTTTACCCGTTTCAGACGACCTCCTATCCCATCAAACCCCCAATAAACCTGCGCCATAACATTTTGCGATTTTTGTTTTGCTATACAACAAAACCTACCAACCTCCCTACAACCGACGCTATGAAAAACATCGTTATCCTCATCTCCGGCCGCGGCAGCAATATGCAGAGCCATTGTCAATGCCGCCATTCCAGACGTCTGCATCGCCGCCGTCCTCAGCAACAGCGCAACCGCCGCCGGACTGGCTTGGGCAGCCGATCGCGGCATCGCCACCGACAGCCCTCAACCACAAAGACTTTCCCCAGCCGCCTTGCTTTCGACCAAGCCATGATGGAGAAAATCGATGCCTATCAACCTGATTTGGTCGTCCTCGCAGGCTTTATGCGCATCCTCACGCCCGAATTCTGCGCCCATTACTCAAACCGCCTGATCAACATCCACCCGTCCATCCTCCCCGCCTTCACCGGTCTGCACACCCACGAACGCGCCCTTTGAAGCCGGCTGCCGCGTCGCAGGCTGCACCATCCATTTTGTAACCCCCGAGCTGGACTGCGGTCCGATTATCTCGCAAGGCATCGTCCCGATCCTCGACGGCGACACGCCCGACGACATTGCCGCACGCGTCCTGACCGTCGAACACCGCCTTTTCCCGCAAGCCGTTGCCGATTTCGTTGCAGGTCGTCTGAAAATCGAAGGCAACCGCGTATTCAATTCAGAACGCAACGCCGAAGGACAAACCTTACTCGCGTAATCCCTGCCCAATGCGCAGCATCCTACAAGGAAACACCATGAGCCAAAACCGGTTGACCCTTTTCGGATATCATTTCCGAATCCGACTACCGTAAACGCCAAAGCAAAGCCATCGATTTATTCAACCAAAGCCTCAAAAACAACCCCGAAACAACGCGGGCGGTATGCGATTTTGTTGTCGGAGACCCGCTCAATAACCGCTCTTTTTCTCCCGGTTTTAAGCTGCACTGCCTAAACTGGCTGATCGACCATCACTTGGACCGCTGTGACGAAAGCTACGAGGCAGCATCCTGAAGACGACGGCTTTCCCGAAGGCTTCGACGATTTAATCGATTGCCAGTGGAAATTCAAATGGATCATTCCCATGCTTGCCCGCGACCTCTTTCTCGACAAAAAGGAAATCGAGGAAGCGAACGAAACAATGCGTTACCACTATGAAAACATGCGGTTCAGTCTTTCATCATTTTTATAAAACCCTGATGCTGCAAAACATCCTGTCCGGAGATCACGCCGCCGCCAAAGAAAATTTCCAAAAATGGCAGCAAACCGCCGCAGATGAATTTTCCGACTGCCCCGCGTGCGAACAGTCCGAGCAGGTCAATTTCTACCATTTTATCGGGCAGTACCAAAAAGCCATCGATACCGCCCAACCCATCTTAACGGGAGAAATGACCTGCGCCGAAGTGCCTCACCTCACCTACTACCCCGTCATCGACAGCATGATAAGGCTTGGGCAAATACGAGGAGGCGGAACGCCTTTTGGACGAAGCCATAGACAAAATCAACGTCGAAGAAGACGAAGAGTTCGTCCGCCTGATCCCCTCTTTTTCCCAACTGGCGTACAAACTCGGACAGTCGCAACGCGCCCTCGATTTGATGAACCGGCACGGCGACACCATCATTCGACATGCCCCAAAACGACAATATGCTCTATTTAGACTACCTCATCGCGCTTTCTCCTTTTGACGAAAAAGCGGCGCAACATGCCCGCGAGTTTGCCGCAGACTTCGACAAACGCAACGGCAACAGCTATTACCAAAGCCAGATTGAATTTATGTTCGGTTCGGGCAATCTCCAATAACCCAAGCTCGTCTGAAATCCTCTCAGACGACCCAAAACAGGAGGAAACACCATGAAAACACCCACCCTACTAATCGCCGCCGCCCTCTCCCTAAGCGTCGCAAACGCCTATGCCGCAGGACTGCCCCAATCAGCCACCCTGAAATACTCCGGCAGCTACGGCATACCCGCTACCATGACCTTCACACGCAGCGGCAACCAATACACCATCGTATCCAGAATCAAAGTCCCGATGTACAGCATCCGCTTCGAATCCGGCGGCACCATCAGCGGCAACACCCTCCGTCCCAAATACTATAAAGACGTCCGCGGCGGCAAACTCTATGCCGAAGCCAAATTCAGCGGCAACAGCATCACTTACGGCAAAGCCGGTTCGAGCGAAACCGCCAAAACCGGCGGCACGACACTCGACCTCTTTACGCTGGCTTGGCAGCTTGCCGCCAACGATGCCCGCCTGCCGTCCGGCCTGAACATCACCAACGGCAAAAACTCTACCCGTCAGCGGCATGACCAAAGTCGGCAGCGAAAACTACAAAAATCGGCGGCGGTACGACCACCGTCAACAAATACCGTGTCAAACGCGGCGACGACACCGTCACCCTATTCGTTCGCCCCTGCCTTCAACAACATTCCTGCCGAAATCAAATACACCGACGACGGCAAAACTTACGACCTCAAACTCACATCCGTCATCATTGACGGAAAAAGCCGTCAAACCATAACGGCGGCACACCATCCCAAATGACCGACCGTTTCCCAAAGGTCGTCTGAAAACTGAACTGCACCTAAAAGTTGGATATTTCTTCCAATCTATTAAGGTGCAGTTTTTATAGTGGATTAAATTTAAATCAGAACAAGGCGACGAAGCCGCAGACAGTACAAATAGTACGGAACCGATTCACTTGGTGCTTCAGCACCTTAGAGAATCGTTCTCTTTGAGCTAAGGCGAGGCAACGCCGTACTGGTTTAAATTTAATCCACTATATTGCCGCACACATGACTTTTCAACCCTCACACCATAGCGATTCGCCTATGGCGTATTTCTCTCAAAAAAACGACCGCCATTTTCTAGACGACCTGCGATTTTTAGTTGAAAGGTATGCGTTTACAGACTGGCAGGCTTAAGCTGTATTCACATTATTTTTCAGATTGTAAACAATATGTTCTACCCAATTAGGCCTCCGCATAAGGTATGACATCGAAAATTTTTTAAAAATAGAGATATTGTGTTCTTGAACATTCTGTGCTGAAATTACATGACACTACCAAAAATAGTAGTGCGTAAAAAAATATAAAAACGGATGAAGGAGAAAACCATGCAATTGTTTTTAGACAATCTCAAAAGCCTTTTTGAAACCATCAGCGGCTGGGTCTGAGGGGCCTGTCATGCTGGTGCTGCTGGTCGGCACGGGCATTTTGCTGACCGTCATGCTGAAGGGCTTGCAATTCACCATGTTGGGCTATGCGCTGAAGCAGGCTTTCGTGCCGTCAAAGAAGCATGAAGACGGCGAAGACCACGAAGGCGATATTTCCCATTTCGCCGCTTTGATGACCGCCCTGTCCGCCACCATCGGCACGGGCAATATCGCCGGCGTGGCGACTGCCGTAGTGACCGGCGGTCCGGGCGCGGTATTTTTGGATGTGGATGACCGCCGTTTTTGGCATGGCGACCAAATACGGCGAAGGCGTGTTAGCGGTGAAATACCGCGTGACCAACTCCAAAGGCGAAAATGTCCGGCGGCCCTATGTATTACATCGAAAACGGTTTGGGTAAAAACTGGAAATGGATGGCATTGGCGTTCGCTTTATTCGGCACATTCGCTTCGTTCGGCATCGGCAGCTCCGTACAGTCCAACTCAGTCGCTCAAGCGGTTCAGACGAGCTTCGGCGTCGAACCTGTCTATACCCGGCATTACGTTGACGGTTCTGACTGCCATCGTCGTTTTGGGCGGTATCAAAGGCATCGCTAAAGCCGCTTCTTTCATCGTACCCGCTATGGCGGTGTTTTATGTGGTGGGCGGTATTTCCATTATCGTCATCAATTCCGATGCGCTGGTGCCCGCCGTCAAGCTGATTTTTCTCCCGATGCGTTCAGCGCGCAGGCAGTGGCGGGCGGCGCTATCGGCACGGTAATCCGCTACGGCGTGGCGCGCGGCGTGTTCTCCAACGAAGCGGGCATGGGTTCTGCACCGATTGCCGCCGCAGCCGCCAAAACCGACCATCCCGTCCGTCAGGGCATTGGTTTCCATGACCGGTACGTTTTTGGACACCATCGTCGTTTGTTCGATTACCGGCATCATTTTTGGTCATGGAGCCTGCTCGGCGCGGGCGGCGAGTTTGTCAAACCTGAATTGAGCGGCGCGGCACTGACGACCGTCACCTTCCAAAAAAATGCTGCCCGGCATCGGCGGCTGGATTGTCACCATCGGTCTGATTTTCTTCGCCTACTCAACCATTTTGGGCTGGTGCTATTACGGCGAGAAATGCGCGGTTTATGTATTCGGCGAGAAGTTTGCCGGTTTGTACCGCGTCGGTTATGTCTCTTCCGTCATGCTGGGTACAGTCTTGAGCCTTGATTTGGTATGGCTGGCTTCGGATACGTTCAACGGCCTGATGGCGTTGCCCAACCTGATCGCACTTCTTTTGATGATTAAAGTCATCGTCAATGAAACGCGCGACTTCAAACAGAAAGTCAGAGACGGAGCGTTGCCGCATTGATGCCTGAGGTCGTCTGAAAGGTGTTTCAGACGACCCGATATCTGTATTTATAGTGGATTAACTTTAAACCAGTACGGCGTTGCCTCGCCTTAGCTCAAAGAGAACGATTCTCTAAGGTGCTGAAGCACCAAGTGAATCGGTTCCGTACTATCTGTACTGTCTGCGGCTTCGTCGCCTTGTCCTGATTTAAATTTAATCCACTATATCAAACCAGTCGGCGGAGGAACAAAATGAAAGTCGTTTCGTTTTAGGGTGCCGGAGTTGCGGCGTATCTTGCGCGTGGTATCTGGCGGAAGCCGGACATGAGGTAACGGTAATCGACCGCGCCGAAGGCGCTGGCAGTGGAAACCAGTTTCGCCAATGCGGGTCAGCTTTCTTACGGCTACACCACGCCTTTGGGCGGCACCGGCATTCCGACCAAAAGCACTGAAATGGCTGTTTTAAAAGCCATCCTCCCCTGCTGTTCCGCCCCGACGGCAGTCTCGTATCAAGTCGAATGGCTGTGCAAATGCTGCAAAACTGCACGGCATCCCGCTATCAAATCAACAAAGAGCGCATGGTCAGGATTTCCGAATACAGCCGTGAAATGTTCCGCCGTTTTGAAGCGCAAACCGGCATGAATTTCGAAGGACGCAAAAAGGAACTTTGCAGATTTTTCCGCTAAGCCAAAAGAAGTCGAAGCGGCAGAACAAGACATTACCGTTTTGGAACGATACGGCGTGCTCTACCGTCGTCTGAAACCCGAAGAATGCGCAGAATTCGAGCCTGCACTTGCGCGCGTTACCGCCAAAATTGCCGGCGGCCTGCACCTGCCTGCGGATGCAACCGGCGACTGCCACCTCTTCACCCAAAAACCTGTACAAACTGTGTCTGGAAAAAGGCGTACAGTTCCATTTCAACCGAACCATCCGCCGCATCGAACACAACGGCCAGCGCATCAGCGCAATCGAAACCGAAACAGAACGGTTTGAAACAGATGCCTTCGTCTGCGCGCTCGGCTGCTTCAGCAGAACGGTTTTGGCGCAGTTGGGCCTCGATCTGCCCATTTACCCCGTCAAAGGCTATTCGTCGACCCCTGCCCGTCAAAAAACTCAGACGGCGCGCCGGTTTCCACTGTTTTGGATGAAAGCTACAAAGTCGCCATCACACGATTCGACAACAGAATCCGCGTCGGCGGCATGGCGGAATTGTCCGGCTACGAAATCAAACTGTCCGAAAAACGCCGCGAAACGCTGGCTTTGGTCGTCAACGATTTGTTCCCCGAAGGCGGCGACTTGAATCAGGCATTGTTCTGGAGCGGACTCAGACCGATGACGCCCGACAGCACGCCGTTAATCGGCCGCACCCGCTTTGACAACCTGTTCCTGAATACAGGTCACGGTACTTTGGGCTGGACCATGTCGCTGGGCTCGGCAAAATTGACCGCCGATATCGTGTGCAGCAAAGACACCGAAATCCGCAGCGACGACTTGAGCCTGTCGCGCTATCCGTCTTGAGCTTTAAACCGATAAGGTTTGAGCGGCACTATAGTGGATTAACTTTAAACCAGTACGGCGTTGCCTCGCCTTAGCTCAAAGAGAACGATTCTCTAAGGTGCTGAAGCACCAAGTGAATCGGTTCCGTACTATCTGTACTGTCTGCGGCTTCGTCGCCTTGTCCTGATTTAAATTTAATCCACTATACAAACTCAAAGGTCGTCTGAAAAACGTAATATAGTTTTCAGACGACCTTTCTCACATTCCCACGAAACCCAACATCCCCAAAAAGCAAACCTGACGGCTGCCTCTGAACACATTTAAGGTTTCGCCAGAAATCCGTCACGTTTAAAACTTAAAGTTCACGCCGCCGGTGAAGCTGCGGCCCATTTGCAGGGTGTCAGACAGGAAGCTGCTGTGGGCGTAAACGGATTGGTTGAGCAGGTTGTCGGCTTTGACGTACCAATTCCACTCGCCATAGCGCGTGTGCGGCGGTAGTTTGCGCCGAGGTTGAGCATATGGTGTCCGGGCGTGCGCGTTTCGTAGCGTGCGAGTTTGTTTTGGGCGAACACGCGATAGTAGTCCAGATTGGGCATCGATGCGGTCGGTCAGCGAGGCTTTCAGGTGGAAGCCGAGTCGCGCAGCCGGGAACACGCGGGGGCGTTTTGGTCGTCCCTGTGCGATGAAAGGGACGGTTGCCGTAGGCATCTTCCCTGCCGGGCAGCGACGGAAGGTTTTTCAGACGGCCTCGTGACGTAGTCGCCGGAAACGCCGATGCGGTAGCGCGGTGTCGGTTTAAAGTAGATTTCGCCTTCCGCGCCGTAGAAGTCGGCGCCGGATTGGTTGTAGCGCACGAGCTTCATTTCGCTGTCGTCTTCAATGGATTTGGGGCCGCGTCCGTCGTTTAAGGTTTGGGCGTAGATGTAGTTGCCGAAGCGGTTGCGGTAGAGCGCCAGATTGTATTGCCAGCGGTCGCCTTCGTAGCCCAGCGCGAGTTCGATGTTGTTGGAACGCTCTTTGTTGAGGTGTTTGTTGCCGACTTCAAAGGTGTTGGTGGCAACGTGTTTGCCGTGTGCGTACAGCTCTTGCGTTGACGGCAGGCGTTCCTGATGGGAGGCGGTCAGGCTGAGTTTGTGTCGGGGCGTGAAATACCAGTTGCCCGAAAGCGCGAACGAGCGGGCGGTTTGGCGGTGCGCGCCGAGGTCGGGCAGGGTTGGTTGTAGTAGTTTTCCCGATCAATCAAGGGCCTTTGTCGTACTGGATGGAGGCTTTTTGTTTTTCCACGCGTACGCCGCCTTCAAGCGTGAAGTTGTCCCAGTTTGCCTGTTCTACACCGAAAAAGCTGTAATGGCGCACATCGTTGTCGATCAGCATCGGCTGTTGGACGGTTTCGGGAATGGCGGAAAGCGCGCTGGATTTTTGGGTGAGGTATTGCACGCCCCAACTGCCTTTCAGACGACCTATGGGCAGGTGGCGCAATTCGATGCGGGCATTTTGCGTTTTGTTCTTGAAGAAGTTTTCCACCGCATCGCCCTGCTTTTTTTCGTCGTGGCGGTAGTCGTTGCGGTTCAGATGTACGCGCAGGGCTTCGAAACCGGGGAGCGGCTGCTTCCATTCGGCGCGGATTTCGTAGCGTTTGTTGCGCAGGTCTATCCACGGTCTGCCGCTGTGGGCGTGGGCGTGTGCATTATCGTCGTCGTGAAAGCCACAGCTCAAGCCCGGATTGTCGTAATCGATGTCTTCTTCGGTCAACAGGTGCGGATAAAGCTGCAAATAGCGTTTGTTAATCAAAGCTCTTTCTGCCAGATGATGTCGGCGTGGCAGTCGTCGTAGAGGTGGCTGTGCGCAGGCAGGCCGTAGCGGTCGCGACGGTCGCTATACGCCACGCCGATAAAGCCTTTCTCGCCCACCCAAGACAGGCCCGATGCTGCCTGTTTTTCGAATCGGCATGGCTGTCGGGCAGTCGTTTCAGACGACCCTTCTTCTTTGTGATAGCGCGGTACGGCGTAATCGCCCGATTTGCGGTACAGCCCTTCGGTATGCAACACGAAGTTGTTGCTCAGTCCGACATTGATGCCTGCGGACGTCAGTTTTTCCAGATTGCCGCTGCTCAAACGCAGATCCGGCTTCGCCCGATACGCCGTTTTTCAGGCATTTTTTTCAGGGGATTTTTCCATCGGCAACATCGACCAAAGCCCGCTACATTGCCCGAGCTGTACAAGAGCGTAACCGGGCCCGCGCAGGATTTCGACCTGTTGCGACAAGGCGCTGTCCACCATCAGGGCATGGTCGGGCGAGAAGTCCGCCATGTCGCCCGTTTCGCCGTGATGGTTCAACACTTTAATCCGTCTGCCTGTTTGACCGCGTATTACGGGCGCGGACGCGCCGCCGCCGTATTGCGAGGCATGAATGCCCGGTACGCCGTCAAAGCATCGCCCGAGATTGACGGCTTTTTGCCGCAAAGTATCGCCGGAGATGATTTTGTCGGAGGCGGTCGAAGCGTGCAGCAGCCCCGAAGTGGCGCGCGGACGGCTTTTACCGACGACGGTAACCTCTTCCAAGTCCACCGACTGCTCGGTTTCATGCGCTTGGGAGAGGATGGGGAGCTGATTAAAAAGAATAGATAAAAACAATGGGTTTGAGTGTGGTTTGTGTCATTTTAGTTTCTCATCATATTTTTGAAAAAGGCTGTTATTATATAACATCTCATTATTTATATGATAAGATCTTTTTTTTTGAGAAAAAAAGGCCGATCTGAAAAACAGAAGCGTAGGTTTTCAGACGGCCTTTAGCTTGTATGTAGGGTTTAAATGAAAACACGGAACAATCCCCTCTGCTTGCCTGGTTTGCCTAAAGCAGAAAGTCATGGCAGATTGTTTTGCTTTTCATTGAAAAGTATTACTTGGTTTCGGCAGCTTTAGCGCCAGCGGTCTCGGCAATCAGATCAAGGAATACCAACGGCTTTTTGCCGATATTTTTGAGTGCGTGGGACTGGCCGGGGCGGGCGATGGTAATGTCGCCGGCGCCGACTTCGGTTTGTTTGCCCTTCGCTGTCGGTAAACAGGCCTTTGCCCGATACGATGATGTAAACGTCTTCATTGCCGGTATGTTTGTGTTCGCCGATGGAAGCGCCCGGCGGCAGTGTCAGCCAGCCGATTTCTTTGAATGCGTCTTGTTCGGCGGTTTGATGGCGCGTGAAGGCAAAGCTGCCGAGTAAGGGGCCTTGGCCTCCTGCTGCGTTTTCGCGGTTCCATTCTGCTAAGTCGGTTTTTTTGTACACTTGGATGCTGCGGTCGGTGGGGGTGGTTTGTTCCGCAGCTTGAGCGCTTTACGGATGTGCCGAGCAGAAAGGGCGACGGATAATGCGGCAAATAGTGGTTTCATGGTGGTTCTCCGTTTGTCAGGTTGAGTCAGATAATGTGCGATTCCGTTTTTCAGACGGCCTGCGGGGTTGAAACGATTAACCCCGCAGGCTTCCCCAAGATTTATTTCACGTTGCGCAGATAGTTCAACAATAAAGGGAACAGGGCGGCCGGTCGCGCCTTTTTCACCGCCGGATTTCCATGCAGTACCCGCGATGTCGAGGTGTGCCCATGGGTAGTCTTCGGTGAAGTAAGACAGGAAGGTGGCGGCGGTAATCGTGCCTGCACCCGGCGTGCCGATGTTGGGGATGTCGGCGAAAGTTGGATTTGAGCTGGTCTTTGTAGGTCTCAAAGAGCGGCAGTTGCCATGCTTTGTCGTCCACGTTGCGGGAAGCGGCCAGCAGGCTGTCGACCAAATCTTGATTGTTGCCCATCACGCCGCTGACGTCATGACCCAAGGGCGATGATGCACGCGCCGGTCAGGGTGGCGACGTCGATGACGGCTTTGGGTTTGAATTGTTCGGCGTAAGTGAGCGCGTCGCACAAAATCAGACGGCCTTCGGCATCGGTGTTCAACACTTCGATGGTCAAGCCTTTCATGCTTTTTCACGACGTCGCCCGGTTTGTTTGCCGCGCCGGAAGGCATGTTTTCGCAAGTGGCGACGACGGCGACGAGGTTGATCGGCAGTTGCAGTTTGACGGCGGCGCAGAAGGTGCTGATGACGGTTGCCGCGCCGCACATGTCAAACTTCATTTCGTCCATGTTCAGACCGGGTTTGAGGGAGATGCCGCCGGTGTCGAAGGTGATGCCTTTGCCGACCAAGACGACGGGGGCGGCTTCTTTGTCGGCTGCGCCGAAGTAGCTCAGTTCGATCAGATAGGGGTCTTCCACGCTGCCTTTGGCGACCGACCAGAACGAACCCATGTTTTCTTTGATGTAGTCTTTTTCGATGATTTTGGCGTGTGCGCCCAATTTTTCGGCTTCGGCTTTGGCGGTGCGCGCTAAAGAATTCAGGCGTGCATTCGTTGGGCGCGGCATTGCCCAAGTCGCGGCAGAGGCTTTGTCCGTAAACCTGCGCTTCGGCGACGCGCAGGGCTTCTTTGACGGCGGCTTCGTGTGCGCTGTGGAACACGGCTTCTGCAAATTTGGCCGGTTTGGCTTCTTTTTTGTAGCGGTCGAAACGGTAGGCGGCGTTGCCGAACGCGATGGCGAAGGCTTCGGCAACGGCGGCGGCTTGCGCTTCTTCAAAGGCGTGAATGTCCACATTGACCGTTTCCTGATTTTTGCGCCCATTTGGCGGCTTCGGCGGCAGCTTTGTTCAGCGCGGCGCGGTCGGTTTTTCGAGGCGGGACGACGGCGACTGGCCTGCAAACCGTTGTCCGTCGGGATTTTGGTGTCGGCGAAAAGTTTTGACCTTCTTCAAGCGAAGACGAAAAGGGCAAGGGCGGTCGAGTGGTTTAAGTTGCGCTGCTTCGGTGCAGACAAATAACTGCGCGCCTGCCTGTTGCGGCTGCAAGGTTTCCGGCTTTTGTGCTAAATTTCACGTTTATTCTCCTGATTGAGATGGTTGTCGGGTAGTTTCAGACGACCCTTTGCATCAGAGGTCGTCTGAAAACAGATGAAAAGATTGTACTCCATTTGAGAGGTCGTCTGAAAGCCTTGCGCAGACAATCCGCCTGCGCCGAAACCGCTACCGCTCCTAGCCGCGATTCTATGATTTATCAAAGAAACTTCATCAAAGAACTCTCTTTTACCGCCGTCGGCATTTTCGTCGTCCTCTTGGCGGTGTTGGTCTCCACTCAGGCAATCAACCTGCTCGGCCGTGCTGCCGACGGGCGCGTCGCCATCGATGCCGTGTTGGCATTGGTCGGCTTCTGGGTCATCGGCATGACGCCGCTTTTGCTGGTTTTGACCGCGTTTATCAGCACGCTGACCGTGTTGACCCGCTACTGGCGCGACAGCGAAATGTCGGTTTGGCTCTCCTGCGGATTGGCGTTGAAACAATGGATACGCCCTGTCATGCAGTTTGCCGTGCCCTTTGCCATCCTGATTGCCGTCATGCAGCTTTGGGTGATGCCGTGGGCGGAACTGCGCAGCCGCGAATACGCCGAAATCCTCAAGCAGAAGCAAGAATTGTCCATGGTGGAAGCAGGCGAGTTCAACAGCCTGGGCAAGCGCAACGGCAGGGTTTATTTCGTCGAAACCTTCGACACCGAATCGGGCATCATGAAAAACCTGTTCCTGCGCGAACAAGACAAAAACGGCAACGACAACATTATCTTCGCCAAAGAGGGCAATTTCTCGCTGAACGACAACAAGCGCACGCTCGACCTGCGCAACGGCTACCGTTACAGCGGCACGCCCGGCAAAGCCGACTACAACCGCGTTTCCTTCCAAAACCTCAGCCTGATTATCAGCACCACGCCCAAACTCATCGACCCCGTTTCCCACCGCCGCACCATCCCGACATCGCAGCTCATCGGCAGCAGCAACCCGCAACATCAGGCGGAATTGATGTGGCGTATCTCGCTGACCGTCAGCGTCCTCCTGCTCTGCCTGCTTGCCGTGCCGCTTTCCTATTTCAACCCGCGCAGCGCTCACACCCTACAACATCCTCGTCGCCATCGGGCTTTTCCTGATTTACCAAAACGGACTGACCTTCCTGCGCAATGCCGTGGAAGATGGCAAAAATCCATTTCTGGCTCGGACTGCTGCCCATGCACATCATCATGTTCGTCATCGCCGTCGTACTCCTGCGCGTCCGCAGCATGCCCAGCCAGCCCTTCTGGCGGGCGATTGGCAAAAAGTCTGACATTGAAAGGCGGAAAATGAACCTGATTTTACGTTACATCATCCGCCAAATGGCGGTTATGGCGGTTTACGCCCTCCTGGCCTTCCTCGCCCTATACAGCTTTTTCGAGATCATCAACGAAGTCGGCGACTTGAGCAAAAGGCAGCTATAACGGTGCAAACCATGGCGCAATACGTCCTCATGCAGATGCCCGCGCGCGCCTACGAACTCATGCCCCTCGCTGTCCTCATCGGCGGACTCGTCTCCCTCAGCCAACTTGCCGCCGGCAGCGAACTGACCGTCATCAAAGCAAGCGGCATGAGCACCAAAAAACTGCTGCTGATCCTGTCGCAGTTCGGACTGATTTTCGCCATCGCCACCGCCGCGCTCGGCGAATGGATTGCCCCCACCCTCAGCCAAAAAGCCGAAAAACATCAAATCCGCCGCCATCAACGGCAAAAATCAGCACCGGCAATACCGGGCTTTGGCTCAAAGAAAAAAACAGCATCATCAACGTGCGCGAAATGCTGCCCGACCATACCCTGCTGGGCATTAAAATTTGGGTGCGCAACGACAAAAACGAGCTGACGCAGGCAACGGAAGCCGAATCCGCCGTTTTAAACAACGACGGCAGTTGGCAGTTGAAAAACATCCGCCGCAGCACGCTTAGCGAAGACAAAGTCGAAGTCTCGACCGCAGCCGAAGAAAACTGGCCAATCGCCGTCAAACGCAACCTGATGGACGTATTGCTTGTCAAACCCGACCAAATGTCGGTCGGCGAACTGACCACCTACATCAGCCACCTCGAAAACAACAACCAAAACACCCAAATCTACGCCATCGCCTGGTGGCGCAAATTGGTTTACCCCGTCGCCGCATGGGTCATGGCGCTCGTCGCCTTCGCCTTCACACCGCAAACCACCCGCCACGGCAATATGGGCTTGAAGCTCTTCGGCGGCATCTGCCTCGGCTTGCTGTTCCACTTTCGCCGGACGGCTCTTCGGCTTTACCAGCCAACTCTACGGCGTCCCACCCTTCCTCGCCGGCGCACTGCCCACCATAGCCTTCGCCCTGCTCGCCGTTTTGGCTGATACGCAGGCAGGAGCGGCGTTAAGCTCAAGAATATAGTGGATTAAATTTAATCCACTATAAAAACAGAACAGCGAAAACTGTTCTGTTTTTGTTTTCGAACGACCTCATAGGGTTAGCCATTGAAGAGGTCGTCTGAAACAGTTTCTACTACTTATTAAACATTCACGGTCTCAGCTACTTCGTTGTAGCTGTCGATTTCGTTGAAGTTCATGTAGCGGTAGATTTGGTCGCCCTTGTTCGTTGATGATGCCGATGTTGGCTTGGTATTCTTCAACGGTCGGGATTTTACCCAGTTTGGAGCAAATCGCCGCCAACTCTGCCGAGCCGAGGTAAACGAAGGTGTTTTTACCCAAGCGGTTCGGAAAGTTGCGGGTGGAAGTGGACATGACGGTCGCGCCTTCGTGTACTTGGGCTTGGTTACCCATACACAGCGAACAACCCGGCATTTCCATACGCGCGCCGGCGCGGCCAAGTACGCCGTAGTGGCCTTCGTCGGACAACTCTTTCGCGTCCATTTTGGTCGGCGGCGCCATCCACAGGCGGACGGGGATGTCGGACTTGCCTTCCAAGAGTTTGGAAGCGGCGCGGAAGTGGCCGATGTTAGTCATGCACGAACCGATGAACACTTCGTCGATTTTGGTGCCGGAACGTTCGGACATGAAGCATACGTCGTCAGGGGTCGTTCGGGCAGGGCGATAATCGGCTCTTTGATGTCGTCCATGTTGATTTCAATCACAGCGGCGTATTCGGCATCTTTATCTGCTTCAAGCAGCTCCGGATTCGCCAGCCATTTTTCCATGGCTTTGATGCGGCGTTCCAAAGTACGCGGGTCTTGATAGCCGTCGGCAATCATGTTTTTCATCAACACGATGTTGGTTCATGTACTCGATAATCGGCTCTTTGTTGAGCTTCACGGTACAGCCGGCGGCGGAGCGTTCGGCGGATGCGTCGGTCAATTCAAAGGCTTGTTCCACTTTCAAATCAGGCAGGCCTTCGATTTCGAGGATGCGACCGGAGAAGATGTTTTTTTCTTACCGGCTTTGGCAACGGTCAGCAAACCTTGTTTAATCGCGTAAAGCGGAATGGCGTTCACCAAATCGCGCAGGGGTTACGCCCGGTTGCAGTTTACCGCTGAAGCGTACCAATACGGACTCAGGCATATCGAGCGGCATGACGCGGTGGCTGCTGCGAAAGCAACCAAGCCGGAGCCTGCGGGGAAGGAAATACCGATAGGGAAACGGGTGTGGCTGTCGCCGCCGGTACCGACGGTATCAGGCGGCAGCAGGCGGTTGAGCCATGAGTGGATCACGCCATCGCCCGGACGCAGAGATACGCCGCCACGGGTAGAAATAAAGGCGGGAAGTTCTTTATGGGTTCTGACATCGACAGGTTTCGGATAAGCGGCGGTGTGACAGAAAGACTGCATTACCATGTCGGCGGAGAAGCCCAAACAAGCCAAGTCTTTCAACTCGTCGCGGGTCATCGGACCGGTGGTATCTTGTGAGCCGACCGTCGTCATGCGCGGTTCGCAATAAGTACCGGGCGTACGCCTTGTCCTTCCGGCAGACCGCAGGCGCGACCAACCATTTTTGCGCCAACGTGAAACCGGCTTTGCTTTTCGGCAGGTGCTTGAGGGCAGACGGAATTCGGTGGAAGCAGGCGGTTTCAGAGCTTCGCGCGCTTTTGGCGGTCAGACCGCGGCCAATAATCAGGTTGATACGGCCACCGGCTTGCACTTCGTCCAACAATACTTGAGATTTCAGGCTGAACTCGGCAACGGTTTCGCCGTTTTTCACGATTTTGCCTTCATAAGGCAGAATATCGACGACATCGCCCATTTTCAGCGCGGAAACATCGACTTCAATCGGCAACGCACCAGAGTCTTCTTGAGTATTGAAGAAAATCGGCGCAATTTTTCCACCCAAGCATACGCCGCCGAAACGTTTGTTCGGTACGAACGGAATGTCTTCGCCGGTATGCCAAATGACGGAGTTGGTCGCGGATTTGCGTGAAGAACCGGTACCGACCACGTCGCCGACGTAGGCAACAGGATGACCTTTGGCTTTGAGTTCTTCCAACAGTTTAATCGGACCGACTTCGCCCGGTTTGTCAGGCGTGATGCCGTCGCGCGGGTTTTTCAGCATCGCCAGCGCGTGCAGTGGAATATCGGGACGGCTCCATGCGTCGGGCGCGGGAGAGAGGTCGTCTGTATTGGTTTCGCCGTCAACTTTGAAGACGGTAACGGTAATTTTTCGGGAACTTTGGCGCGTGAGGTAAACCATTCGGCATCTGCCCAAGATTGCAAAACTTCCTGCGCATATTTGTTGCCTTTTTCGGCTTTTTTTCCTGAACGTCGTGGAAAGAATCGAACATCAGAAGCGTATGTTTCAAACCTTTGGCAGCGATAGGCGCAGGTTTGTCGTTATCCAAGAGTTCGATTAAGGCATGAATGTTGTAACCGCCGAGCATTGTACCTAAAAAGTTCGGTCGCATATTCGGGGAAATCAGCGGGCTGGATGCACTGCCTTCGGCAACGGCAGCCAGGAATGAGAGCTTTGACTTTGGCGGCATCGTCCACACGGGCGGAACACGGTGGGCAAGCAGTTCGACCAAGAATTCACCTTCGCCTGCGGGCGGGTTTTTCAGCAGCTCGACCAAATCGGCGGTTTGCTGCGCGTTCAAAGGGAGGGGCGGGATACCGAGTGCAGCACGCTCGGCGGCGGCTTTGCGATAGGTTCTAACATCTCTTTTGTTCCTTTTTCTGTTTTTCTTCTATCCGTTGCAAATGATTTGCAATCAAAAGATTTGTAAACAATCCTTTTTAGGTATCATAGACCAGTTTGGCAAAAAATTGGAATATTTATGTTATCGGATGTAATAGGTGTTTTGCTATTGAAACGAATTATCTTGAAAAATACGAAAAGGTCGTCTGAAAACAGGGGTTTCAGACGACCTTTTATTTTTATCGGAATGACCCGGTTCGTTCTTTTTACCGAGCGTTTGCCTGATATTCGCTTCCGTCTTCACGCAGGAGCTTGGGCTGCTCACCTTTCTCAATGACGTTTTTACCGATGACAACTTTGGTTACGCCTTTCAAATCAGGCAGTTGATACATGGTATCCAACAGGCGGCGTTCAACGATGGAGCGCGAGGCCGCGCGCGCCGGTTTTGCGTTCCATTGCCTGACGGGCGATGCTGCGTAAGGCTTCTTCTTCAAATTCCAACTCGACATTTTCCATGCCGAACAGGGGTTTTGATATTGTTTTACCAAAGGCATTTTTCGGCTCGGTCAAAATGTTGACCAATGCGTCTTCGTCCAATTCCGCCAGCGTGGCGATGACGGGCAGACGGCCGATTAACTCGGGAATTAAACCGAATTTAATCAAGTCTTCAGGCTCGACGATTTCAAACAATCCGGTAATGTCGGCATTTTTCGTCCCTTACTGTGAACGGACGCGCCAAAACCGATACCACCTTTTTCAGTACGCTGACGGATAACTTTTTCCAAGCCTGCAAACGCGCCGCCGCAGATAAACAGGATGTTGGTCGTATCGACGTTGATAAATTCCTGATTCGGATGCTTGCGGCCGCCTTGGGGCGGAACGCTGGCAACCGTACCTTCAATCAGTTTCAGCAAGGCTTGTTGTACACCTTCGCCGGATACGTCGCGGGTAATCGACGGGTTGTCGCTTTTTACGGGAGATTTTGTCGATTTCGTCGATATAGACGATGCCGCGCTGGGCTTTTTCAACATCAAAAATCGCATTTGCCCAAAAGCTTGGTAATGATTTGTTCGACGTCTTCACCGACATAACCCGCTTCAGTCAGCGTGGTCGCGTCCGCCATCACGAACGGTACGTCAATTTGCGCGCTAAAGACTGCGCCAACAGCGTTTTACCCGAACCGGTCGGACCGATAAGCAGGGATGTTGGATTTCGACAATTCGACGTTGCCGTTGGCTTTGGGATGGCGCAGGCGTTTGTAATGGTTGTACACCGACACCGCCAAGGCTTTCTTGGCCTGTTCCTGACCGATAACGTGATCGTTGAGATTGGCGACGATTTCGGCAGGCGTGGGCGGCTTGTTGTTCGGATGGGACGCATCCGTTGCAGAGTTGTCTGCGGAGAGTCGTCTGAACTTTGCAGCATTACGCCGCAAGTTTCTACACATTCGTTACAGATAAAAGCGTTTTCGCCTTCAATCAGGTTTTTGACTTCATGCTCGGATTTTCCGCAAAACGAGCAGGAGCGTTTTTCTTCAGTCATAATTTATCTTCTGTTTTCAAGCAATATCGGCAAACCGTCATCCGAATGTTGCGGGGAACGGTTTTCGGCAAAAGTCGGTAAGTATAATCAGTATCTTAAGGTTTATCAAATACCGTATGGCAAGCTGTTTGGCGTAAGGTTTTCAGACAACCCTCCGACGCGTGGCAACACGCCACAATTTCCCATCCTTAAGATTGTTTCCAATTTGGGAAAAAGATGCAAACAAACGCAAAAAAGCCATATTAAACTTTACATTTTGTTGTATTTTAAGCAAAATATCCCCTTTAATAATTCAATTGTCTTAAATTCTACTGGTTGAAGTATGTCGGTTATGAAATTTTTATAAAAACACTGAGTGCCGCCTGTTTGGGTATGGCGTTGACTGTCGCCGCCGCCCTGCCGCTGCAGACGATATGGACGTTTTGGGTCAATTTTTGGAACAAAAATTTTCCAACCCAAAATGACCCGATGGAAGCTTTCGCATTAAGCCACGCACAAAAAAATCGAGGCTCAGGCGATGATGGCGGGGCCGCTTTTGACATCGCAGGCTGCTTTGATTTTCAACAACAAAACAGGGTGAAATCCTGTATCAGAAAAAACGCAGATCGCGTGATGCCGATTGCGTCCATTTCCAAACTGATGAGCGCGATGGTCGTTTTGGACGCACGGTTGGATATGAACGAGCGCATTACCATTACTCCTGATGAAATCGACCGCCTGAAAGGCACAGGCAGCCGCCTTGCCGTCGGCACGACGCTGACGCGCGGCGGATTGCTGCACCTGAGCCTGATGAGCAGCGAAAACCGCGCAACACACGCGCTGGGCCGCACCTATCCGGGTGGTATGTCGGCATTTGTTGCCGCCATGAATGCCAAAGCGCAAAAGCCTGGGCATGCACAGCAGCCGTTTCTACGAACCTACCGGCCTGAATTTCCAAAAACGTATCAACCGCCAACGATTTGAACCGCATGGTCGCCGCGGCAAGCAAATATCCGCTTATCCGCAAAAACACGACCTCCAACTACGGCTCGGTTTTGGACGGCAAACGGCCGCCAAAACTATAAAAACTCCAACGCCCTCGTCCGCGAAGGCAGCTGGAACATCGAGCTTCAGAAAAACCGGTTATATCCGCGAAGCAGGACGTTCGATGGTGGTTAAGGCAAACGTCCAAAAACCAACCGATTACCATCGTATTGCTGAACTCGCCGACTTCGACAACCCGAGTCAACGACGCGCGTGAGATCGAATCTTGGATGTTGCAGCGCCGCTCTTAAAATATTTGTTATGCCGTCTGAAAATCAGGCGGCATTTTTATATGATGTGCAGAAATACCGCATGCAATCCGATTGAAGAATCTTGATTTTAACAATATTAGGAGATGCAAATGCCGAACAAAACAAATATACAAAAAAACAGTTGATGCAGCTGGGAGCCATTATGGCTTTTGACCGGCTGTACTTCCGTTGCCGATATGGTGGGATACGATACGGCATCGCTCAACGAGGCTGCCGCCAAAAACTATTCGCAAAGTGGTACAGCAAGCGCAGTCGCAGCGCGTTTTGGACAACACTTCCCACACTTCGCGCCGTATCAAAGCCGTATTCGAGCGCCTGAAGCCCTATGCCAACCAGGCCAACCAAAACCGGCACACCTTTCAATTGGCAGATGAATGTTTTCCGCGGCGATGAATTGAATGCTTGGGCAATGCCTGGAGGCAAAAATGGCGATGTACACCGGCATGGTCGAGCGTTTGAAATTGACGGACGACGAAATCGCCGCCGTTATCGGTCACGAGATGACCCACGCCCTGCTGGAACATGGCAAAAAAGCAATTGGCGGCCAAGTACTGACGGGATTGGGCGGTTCTATTTTAGCGGGCGCATCCGGGTCGATGCCAATATCGTCGGATTGGGTACGGATTTACTTGCTTCAAGCCCTTTTCGCGCCATCAGGAAAGCGAAGCGGACGCAGGCGGCGTACGTTTGATGGCTCAGGCGGGCTACAATCCGGAGGCTGCCATCAGCGTTTGGGGAAAAAGATGAGCAAACTTGAAGGCAGCTCGTCTATTGCGATTTTGTCCACCCATCCGACCAATCAGACGCGCATCAACGCCATCCGCAGAATGCTGCCTGACCTCATGCCGATTTATCAGAAAAAAATAAACGATAAATTTTTTTGGATAAACCTTCCGTAAACCGACATCGATTTTTCAAATCAGCCTATAATCCTTCTATTTAAGAAATAGGTTACAGTATGAAAAAACAAAATATCCGAGCAACTATTTACAAGCTATCAATCAATTTGTCACGGCTTATAAACAAAATAATACAGAAATATTGTCGTCCGAATATGGTTTTAGAACAAAAGAAACTTTAGCTGAGATAGATGATTTTTGAGTTTTTGTAAAAGATAAGTCGAAAAATTAATTTATTTTCTATATCAGATCTAAATAATGACACCTTTTTATCAATAGAATATGTTGATGGTGATTATTTAATCAGATGTATTTTTAATTTACGAAGATATTAAATTTTATCTTGTCGGAGAGTATAACAAAACTCAAGAGGCCCAATACAAATTTGAATATCAGAAATTTTTGATATATGAGCATAAAGTAAGCGCAGCCATGAGAGAAACCATAGATTGGATTCCCAAATCCGACATCTGCATTACCTAAAAGGCGTTCGTGTGATTTAAAACCCTAAAAATCAATTTAAATCAAAGAATGTAGCTAGATTTCAATCAAGATTTTTCAGACGACCCTTCCGCCCCATCCAGCGCAGGTCGTCTGAAAAATTATCAACTTTATTTTCACCCAAATTACCAAGCAGCCCAGACCCATTCGGCGTATAATGCAGCCTTTCCCAACCGCATTTGAGAGCTGAATCATGTCTGTTGTTTTGCCCTTGCGCGGCGTTACCGCCCTTTCCGATTTCCGTGTTGAAAAACTCTTGCAAAAAGCGGCCGCACTCGGTCTGCCCAGTGAAACTGAAAAGCGAATTTTGGTATTTTGTCGGCGGCGAAAGCACTGGATGCCGCGACTGTCGAAAAACTGCAAGCCTTGTTGGCGGCGCAAAGCGTTAAAGAAACGCCCGAAGCGCGCGAGGGCTTGCATTTATTTTGGTAACGCCCCGTTTGGGTACGATTTCACCGTGGGCTTCAAAGGCGACCAATATCGCGGAAAACTGCGGTTTGGAAGGCATAGAGCGCATCGAACGCGGCATGGCGGTGTGGCTGGAAGGTCGTCTGAATGATGAACAGAAACAGCAATGGGCTGCTTTGCTGCACGACCGCATGACAGAATCCGTGCTGCCCGATTTTCAGACGGCCTCCAAATTATTCCACCATCTCGAATCCGAAACTTTCTCCACCGTCGATGTTTTTGGGCGGCGGTAAAGAGGCTTTTGGTCAAAGCCAATACCGAAATAGGGCTTGGCGCTTTCAGCCGACGAAATCGATTATCTGGTTGAAAACTATCAGGCTTTGCAGCGCAATCCGTCCGATGTGGAGCTGATGATGTTCGCGCAGGCAAACAGCGAACACTGCCGCCACAAAATCTTCAACGCCGATTTCATCCTCAACGGCGAAAAACAACCGAAATCGCTCTTCGGCATGATTCGCGACACGCACAACGCGCATCCCGAAGGCACGGTCGTCGCCTATAAAGACAATTCGTCCGTGATCGAAGGCGCGAAAATCGAGGCGTTTCTATCCGAATGCGGCGGAAAACCAAGGCTACCGCTTCCACGAGGAAGACACACATATCATCATGAAGGTGGAAACGCACAACCACCCGACCGCCATCGCGCCGTTTGCGGGCGCGGCAACGAGTGCGGGCGGCGAAATCCGCGACGAAGGCGCGACGGGCAAGGTTCGCGTCCGAAAGCGGGGCTTGACCGGCTTTACCGTGTCCAACCTCAACATCCCGACCTCAAACAGCCTTGGGAACAAGACTACGGCAAGCCGGAACACATTTCCTCGCCGCTGGACATCATGATTGAAGGCCCCATCGGCGGCGCGGCGTTCAACAACGAATTTGGCCGCCCGAACCTCTTGGGCTACTTCCGCACTTTTGAAGAGAAGTTTGACGGTCAGGGTTCGCGTGCTACCACAAACCGATTATGATCGCCGGCGGCTTGGGCAGCATTCAGGCGCAGCAGACGCATAAAGACGAAATCCCCGAAGGCGCGTTGCTGATTCAACTGGGCGGCCCGGGTATGCTTTATCGGCTTGGGCGGCGGCGCGAGCTCTTCGATGAACACCGGCACGAACGACGCCTCTTTGGACTTCAACTCCGTGCAACGCGGCAACCCCGAAATCGAACGCCGCGCGCAGGAAGTGATCGACCGCTGCTGGCAGCTTGGCGACAAAAACCGATTATCTCCATCCACGACGTCGGCGCGGGCGGACTGTCCAACGCCTTCCCCGAACTCGTTAACGATGCCGGACGCGGCGCAGTATTCAAGCTGCGCGAAGTCCCGCTGGAAGAACACGGCCTCAACCCATTGCAAATCTGGTGCAACGAATCGCAAGAACGTTATGTGTTGTCGATTTTGGAAAAAGATTTGGACACCTTCCGCGCCATCTGCGAACGCGAACGCTGCCCGTTTGCCGTGGTCGGCACGGCGACCGACGACGGCCATTTAGAAAGTACGCGACGATTTGTTCTCCAACAACCCCGTCGATTTGCCGCTGAACGTCTTGCTCGGCAAACCGCCCAAAACCACGCGCAGCGACAAAACCGTGAGGTCGTCTGAAAAACCGTTTAACGCGGGCAATATCGACATCACCGAAGCTGCCTACCGCGTTCTGCGCCCTGCCTACCGTTGCCGCAAAAAAACTTCCTGATTACCATCGGCGACCGCAGCGTCGGCGGCATGACCCACCGCGACCAAATGGTCGGCAAATACCAAACTCCGTAGCCGACTGCGCCGTTACCATGATGGGCTTCAACACTTATCGCGGCGAAGCGATGTCTATGGGCGAAAAACCGACCGTAGCCCTGTTTGACGCGCGCCTGCTTCGGGCAGAATGTGCGTCGGCGAAGCCATCACCAACATCGCGGCGGTCAACATCGGCGACATCGGCAACATCAAGCTCTCCGCCAACTGGATGGCGGCGTGCGGCAACGAGGGCGAAGACGAAAAACTCTACCGCACCGTCGAAGCTGTCTCCCAAAGCCTGTCAGGCATTGGACTTGAGCATCCCCTGTGGGCAAAGACAGCCTGTCGATGAAAAACCGTGTGGCAGGACGGCGAAAGATCCGTCGTCTCGCCGTTGAGCCTGATTATCTCCGCGTTCGCACCTGTCAAAGACGTGCGCAAGACTGTTACGCCTGAGTTGAAAAACGTCGAAGAGCAGCGTATTGCTGTTTATCGATTTGAGGCTTCGGCAAAAGCGCGTATGGGCGGCTCCGCGTTCGGTCAGGTGTACAACAATATGAGCGGCGACGCGCCTGATTTGGACGATACAGGTCGTCTGAAAGCGTTTTACAGCGTAATTCAACAGCTTGTCGCCGAAGACAAACTCTTGGCGTATCACGACCGCAGCGACGGCGGCTTGTTTTGCCATGCTGGCGGAGATGGCGTTTGCGGGGGCGTTGCGGGGTTGGATATCGCATTAGAAGCATACTTTTTGCAACCATGATGGCAACCTATACACCTGCCCAGATTGGACCACGACCTAAGCCTTTGTTAATGCTGGTTCTATCATCTCTACCAAAGAAAACATAATCCGTTCGCTGTTTAACGAAGAGCTTGGTGCAGTTTTGCAGGTTCGTGCAGAAGATGCTGACTATGTACTCAAGCAGTTTGACAAGAAAGAATTTTTGTAAACAGGGTGGCTTCTCTCCGCGCAAGATAGGAAAAATTTGCCAGCCATTATATTGGCACAATCAATCCGACATCCGACCGTCTTGTAATCACTGCTGCTGATGAAACTCTGTTCGACCAAACCCGCGCCGACCTGCAACGCGCATGGCAGGAAACCAGCCACGCCATCCAAAAACTGCGCGACAATCCTGCCTGCGCCGACAGCGAGTTCGCCCTGATTGGCGACAACGAACGTAGCGCATTGTTTGCCGACGTGAAGTTTGACGTAAACGAAGACATCGCCGCGCCTTTCGTCAACAGCGGCGCGAAACCCAAAATCGCCATCCTGCGCGAACAGGGCGTGAACGGGCAAATCGAAATGGCCGCCGCGTTTACTCGTGCCGGATTCGATGCTCACGACGTGCATATGCTAAACCGACCTGATGGCAGGCCGCGTCCACCTTTGCCGACTTCAAAATGCTGGCGGCGTGCGGCGGCTTCAGCTACGGCGACGTACTCGGCGCGGCGAAGGCTGGGCGAAATCCATCCTGTTCCCATCCCGCCTGCGCGACCAGTTCGCCGCCTTCTTCGCCGACCCGAACACACTGACATTGGGCGTGTGCAACGGCTGCCAGATGGTCAGCAACCTCGCCGAAAATCATCCCCGGCGCGGCAGGCTGGCCGAAGTTCAAACGCAACCTGAGCGAACAGTTTGAAGCACGTCTGAGCATGGTTCACGTCCCCAAATCAGCCTCCTGATCCTGAACGAAATGCAAGGCTCCAGCCTGCCCGTCGTCGTCAGCCACGGCGAAGGCCGCGCCGACTTCGCGCTTCACGGCGGCAAAATTTCAGACGGCCTCGGCATCGCGCTGCAATACGTCGACGGACAAAACCAGGTTACCCAAACCTACCCGCTCAACCCCAACGGCTCGCCGCAAGGCATCGCCGGCGTGACCAACGCCGACGGCCGCGTTACCATCATGATGCCCCACCCCGAACGCGTGTACCGCGCCGCACAAATGAGCTGGAAACCGGAAGACTGGACGGAACTGTCCGGCTGGTACCGCCTCTTCGCCGGAGCAAGGAAGGCGTTGGGTTAACCGCGAGCTGATTTGATTCGGCTTTTAAAGAAAGGTCGTCTGAAAACGATTTAGCTGATTCTGCTATATTCGTTTTCAGACGACCTTATCTCCTCATTATTCTTTTCTCTGCATTGACTACCACACAACATTTCATTTATGAATAATATAGTGGATTAACTTTTAAACCAGTACGGCGTTACCTCGCCTTGCCGTACTATCTGTACTGTCTTCGGCTTTGTCGCCTTGTCCTGATTTAAATTTAATCCACTATAAATTTAATCCACTATAAATAGGAAATTAAAAATGAGCGACCTTAGGCAAGATATTAATAAAATTTTTCTGTTTCATTAGTTCTTATTTATCAAATAGCTTATATTTTAAATGTTTATTTAACAATTAAATACAAGATAGAAATGATGAATGCTGCCGAAGACATACTAACCACAACCTATGATATAACTCAAATATTATCTATTTTTATTATTTTTGATATTCTAGTCATATTAATTTTGTTGACCTATATAAAAATTTCTTAAAAACATAAGCTAGATAAACTATAACAATATCTCAAAATTAATAAAAGAATAATTGAGACAATACCCTATTATATTTAAAAAGCCATCTGAAGGCGATGTGTCTGAACTTGTTGAAAGCTGCCAACAGGCTAAGTGCGTCTGTTGCTGGCTACAAAGATGACCAGATGCTTGATTATCGGGTATCCGGGAAGGATTAAGGGATATTTAGGTAGAATCAGAACGATTAGGTGGAAACAGCCGAAAAACTGTGTTTGATTTCGGCTACTGGGGAAAGTCTTGCAAAGGTCTCATTTGTTTTCAGACGACCTTTTTGCGTCCTTTGCGTATAAAGACCAAACCCGCCGCCATCATTCCGTATAATCCCCTTAGCTCCCCATCAACTATAATCGGCACTATTCAGACGGCCTCCTCCGACACCATGACCCGACAAGCCTTTATTCTCAGTGATTGCGAATTTCCCGAATGCGGCGAAAAGCCTTATGCGCTGTTGACGGCGAATCCGACCAAGGAACACCACTATATCGCCCAAACCGAGCAGCGGCAGCACGCGCATAATCCGCGAGGTTAGTCCGCAGAATCAGAATGTTTACAAAGCTGCCTTTGTCCATGTTCCGCGAACCGACTGCCGCCCGACGCTCCCGCTCCGGCGACAAGGTTCGCGGCGGGAACGAAAAATCGCGGTGCGGCGGCGAGTGTCAACATTATCGGCAATCTGGCGGCGAAAAAACCTCTACACGCTGACTTTCGTGGAAAACACCGCCAACCAGTACAATTTGGAAAGCTGGTTCAACCGCCACGAAAGCGGCTACGAAGAAGCCTGCAACCATCTTCGCATCGTTGCCCGGAGGCCGTCTGAAAACGGGTGAAAACCGATGCGGTCAAAGTTCCCGAAGCATTGTGGCGGATATGCGGCTGAAATTTCGGCATCCTGCGCAATCCGCACAACCATAAAACCTGTTCGCCCACCGCCCGCATGAGGGCCGTTCGGGCGCGGGCTGCCGGAGGTCGGGTTTGAGTTTCGTGCGCCTGATCAGCAAGCGCGATCCGAGCCGCATCGAAGCCATCATGCCAAAACTACCGTTTTTCGTTTCTCGGCTATGTCGATTGGCTGGCGGGGCTTTACGGTATGTTGAGCGAAGGCGTGGCGCAGCCGTCGCTGTTTGAGCGGCTGTTTTGCACCATATTCGCCGAACCCGATGCGGTGAAAAATCGAGCTGTTCCGCTATGCCGAAAACGAGGGCTGTGCCTGTTCGGCGACAGCAGTTTCTGCCTCTCAGGCTTCACCGAAACTCATCAGCGTCGGCGTGAATATTTCGCGACGATATGTTTGCCGTCGTCCACCTGCAAACCGACCGCTGGCTTGCGTTTAAAAACACTTTCCACCACGACGCGCCGAAGTGGAAGGCAGGGTAAGGATTATCGACGGCGACCAAACCCAGCGGCTGATGTTTAACCGGCTGACCATCGGTCAGGGCGCATGAAGCCGTAGTTCGGCAGAAGCCCGAATATCGGCGACTATCTTTAACGTTTGGATGATGCCACGCGCTTGATGAAAGCGTATCGGCGCTGAACAAAGGTCGTCTGAAAACGATTTGGCGCACCCGCTGCTTTCGTTTTCAGACGACCCTTGTTTCGTATTCAGTGCTTAAGCCTTATTTTGCGCTGCCGCTATTTACACTGCCCCACTGCCGCCGGATAAACCGATACCTGCGTCTGCGTCAGGGCAAACAGGTTTTCAAGCTGCGTTTGCGCTTGGCGGTTGGCGTGATCCAAAAATTTGGGCCTCTGCACGCGCTGGCGAGGACTTGTTTTTTGGCTTCGTCCTGCACGGTTTTGAACACTGCCTTATCCACGGGCAAAAGGTTGAACGAGCCGGTTTGGATGTCGTACACCTCGATATTTTCCAAATCGACGCTGAGGATTTCTACGGGCGGCAGGCTGATGAGGACTTTTCCGTCCACGATATTGACGTTGTCGGCGTGAAGTTTGTCCAAATCCAAGCCCGCCAAACACTTTGCCGCGCACGATAAACAGATCGCTCTTGCGAGTCCCGCCACAATCTGCGCCAGTCGCCTTTTTCTCGGTGCGGATGATGGTATCGATGTAAAAAGCCGTGCTTTCCAAGCGGTTCATCTGCTTAATCTGCATCAAAACGCCTTCGCGCGAAAATCGCTTCATGGGCGTTGTCGTTGCGGGTGCTGGGCATGAAAACCAGCCGCCCGCCGCTGCGAGTGTGCAAAAAATAGATATTAAAAATCAATCGGTAAACCATTTTCATTAGGTTAGACCCTTTTCGGTTGCGTTAAACTTATAGTGGATTAAAATTGCAATGACATGGCGTTGCCAACGCCCTTATGTACTACCCTGTACACGGCGGGCGTTGCCGCCTTGTCTCATTTTTACTTTTAATCCACTATAACGCTCCATATTCTTTCAAATGTTCAGATTTTTCAGCAAAGGTCGTCTGAAAACACCATTTTTGTTTTTCAGACCAACCTCCTATCAAAACATTACCAAAAGGTAATAAAAATCCGCCATCAAACACAGTTTGCCTTTTGGTAAAACAGAGCACTAACCGCCTAGCATCTTTTTCAGCCACCCACATCATCATGAACACCACCGACCTGCGCCGCCGCAGACGCTGCGGCAATGGATGAGCGGACAAATACGGCGGCTAGCAAACCCACCTGCTGAAGCCATCGCCATCAACCAAAGGCGAATTGTCCGCCCTTCTGAAAAACAAATCCTTCGGCGAGAAAAAGCCCGCAAAATCAGAACAGGCGCGCGTAATGCCCGCCATGCAGCTGGATCGGAACACGCCACAGCCCAGCGACCATCAAGAAAGACGCACCATGCCCCACATTTCCTCCATCCCGAAAATCCTCGCCGACATCAAAGCCGGCAAAATGGTCATCATCACCGACGCGGAAGACCGCGAAAACGAAGGCGATTTGCTGATGGCGGCGCAGTTCGTCACCCACGAAGCCATCAACTTCATGATCAAACACGCGCGCGGACTGGTTTGCCTGCCGATGGAAAGGCAGCATGGTCGAGCGGCTCGCCCTGCCTATGACCCAGAAAAACGGCGCGCAATACGGCACCAACTTCACTGTTTCCATTGAGCGGCGCAAGGCATCACCACCGGCATTTCTGCCGCCGACCGCAGCCCTGACCATCCAAACCGCCGTTTCCCCGACCGCCAAACCCGAAGACATCGTTCAACCCGGCCACATCTTCCCGCTGCGTGCGCAAAAAGGCGGCGTCCTAGTACGCGCCGGACACACCGAAGCCGGTGTCGATTTGGCACAAATGAACGGGCTCATCCCCGCTGCCGTCATCTGCGAAATCATCAACGACGACGGCACCATGGCGCGTATGCCCGAACTGATGAAGTTCGCCGAAGAACACAACCTCAAAATCGGCACGATTACCGACCTCATCGAATACCGCCAGCCGCACCGAAAGCCTGCTCGAAGACATGGGCAACGCTCCGTACAAACCCCGTGGGGCGAATTCCAACAACACGTTTACGTTGACAAACTCTCCGGCGAAACCCACCTCGCCCTCGTCAAGAGCAAGCCCACCGCCGACACACGAAACCCTCGTTCGCGTACACGAACCCTTCAGCGTCATGGACTTCATCAAGCCAACCCGCGCCATTCCTGGTCGCTGCCCAAAGCCCTTGAACGCATCCAGCAAGCCGAGAGCGGCGTCGTCATCCTCCTGCACCGCACCGAAGACGGCGCCACCCTGCTCAACGCACCCTGCCCAAAGGCGCCAAACCAAGCCTACAAATGGGACAGCAAAAGCTACGGCATCGGCGACAAACGTCCTCGCCAGCCCTCAACGTCGGCAAACTGCGTGTCATTGGGCCAGCCTTCCGCCTTCACCGGCCTGACCGGCTTCGGCTGAAGTCGTCGGCTTTTGAAGAAGCAGAAAGCAAATAAACCGCCTATCTTGTCACAGGTCGTCTGAAACCGATTCCGGGTTTTCAGACGACCTTTGCTACTAAAATCACCTGATTCAGCCAACCTCCCATAAAAATTATTACTATAATTTATTTCAAATAAAAATAATAATATAATAATTATAAAATAATTCAAGAATAATTTTTTATTGTATTAAA